>JAABUI010000030.1_pt1 | contig 247437 bp, 257 predicted proteins | sample 5559111 | NCBI WGS metagenome assembly JAABUI01 (sample SAMN10711870, study PRJNA513365) | rock metagenome | isolation source: Antarctica rocks | place: Antarctica: Victoria Land, Buttleship Promontory | reverse complement strand
TAACCCTGAATAGGGTTGGCCTCGGAACAACCCTATAGCCTAGCGGCGAGCGGCCGGCGATAGTCATCAACATAGCCACCAACATAGCTACCAACATAGGTGCGTAGCTAGGATCGTAACACTTATATGTGTGTTTCTCAGCTTTGTGCTAAGCTCAATTGAGTTGACGTCTTACACATATGATGCAAAGTCTCAATGACATCATCTCTAGCTTGAATGCTCACTAGACTCAATTAGAATGAAATCAAGACGAAGATTAGAAAGAATAAACAAAGGCTAGAATCATAACAGCACTCAGCATGCAAGACAAATACAAGTTAGTCTGTGTGAAACATCAAAATTTGTCAAGCTGACAATGCTTGCAGCTAAGAGAAGAAAAGAAACTTATGTAGCTCTGTTCTATCAGCTGCTATCTACAAATAACTTATCACAGAATGTAAATTGTCAGACTGCAAGATGCAATGCGCTTCAAGTGAAAGAATCAAAGATACTTTTTGTTATTCAAGATTTCAAGAAAGTGTTTTCTGAGATTTTTTCTGATAGTCTGAATACATATAATCAGATGAAACATTTCATTGATTTGATGAAGAGCAAAATGTCTTGCATCGAGTCTATTTATAAGATGACACAAGATGAGTTCGTTGTGATACGAAACTATTTAGACAGCGCGCTAAAGAAGAAATGAATTCATTCATCAAGTAATTCTGCAAAAACATCTGTGTTGTTTGTAAAGAAGTTGAATGAAAGTCTTTATCTATGTGTAAACTATCATGATCTTAATAAAATAACAGTAAAGAACAATTACTCATTGTCTCTACTGTCTGAGACGTTGAATCGCTTTACTCATGCAAGACACTTTATCAAAATTGATATTTGCAACATTTATCATTGCATTCAAATTCATAAAAACGATGAATGAAAAACGACTTTTTATACATGCTATGATCAATTTGAATATCAGATGATGCTCTTTGAACTGATAAATGCTTCTGCGATCTTTCAGTTCTATGTAAATCATGCGCTTAAGTTATTCATGAATATTTGCTGCATAATATATCTGAATGATGTTTTAGTATACTTTGAGATGAAAGAACAGCATTGAGAGCATGTGCGTAAAATTCTTCGCACGCTACTGAAATATTGACTGTATGTCAAGCTGTTAAAATGCACTTTCAATCGTAGCGAAGTTATCTTTCTGAAATTCATGATAAAGCGAAAAGATATTCAGATGAAACAATCTCATATTGACATAATCACTAGCTGATCTGAGCTTAAGTCTGCAAAGAACATTCTTGTATTCTTGAAATTTATGAGATTTTATCAACAATTTATAAAAGAATTCTTTCAAATCATCACGCTTTTAACAGATTTAATCAAGAGTGCGAAGAAGCAAATGATGCATTCACTTTTCATAATGACATTGAAAGCAAGAAAAGCTTTTGAAAGATTGAAAGCAGTTTTTATCAATGCTTTCATTTTGAAACACTACGATTGAGATGCAGATCTTTGCATGAAGATCAATGCATCAAATCACGAAGTTGAAGACATGCTTAGTCAGAAGAACAAGACTGATCAATGATATTTCATTATGTACTATAGTTATAAGTTCAAAGAAGCTGAAGTATGATGAGACATGCACAACAAAAAGCTGTATGCTATAGTTCTTGATTTTAAGAATTGACAACATTATCTTTAGAGTAGCAAGCGATTCATATGTGTGATAATAGATCACAATAATCTTCGTTACTTTATGATGATGAAGAAGCTCAATATATGACAGATGCGTTGAGCTGAGAAATTAGCTGCGTTTGACTTTCATATAGAATATTGCAGAGACAAATTAAACTCTGCGAATGCATCGTCAAGAAAACTCAACATCATGAAATCAAATGATAGTGAGAAGAATAATGATTATTTTCTATCTACTCTGCGAAACAAACTTCGTAATCAGAAATGTCAATCTGAGCTGCTAAAGAATGAAGAAGTTTCAACGACGATCAAACTTGCAGCATTGATGATGCAACTGAATGATATAATCATTGCAGATACTCAAGTCATGTGTTTGAATAAGAAAGTACTTGCTAAATCTTGCAGAATTTTAGACACTGCGTTGTTTCAACTTCTGATTCATCAAATTATGAAGTTGAAAAAATTCTATTTGAAGATGAATGAATTAATGACTGCATGATTGCTGAAGTTACAATAAAGAAACGTCTTTATTATGAATGAGAAATGACGTCAACAATTTGCATTTAGAAAGAATGAGCTTTTGAAATGAAGTATGAAAAATGATGAACTGCTACGTCGTGATCTTGCAGTTTATGTATTCAATGACTCTGCTATAAGAAATGAGATTCTGCGTATGAATTATGATAATCTTGAAGCAGATCATTTTGCATGCATTCATATCAAGACTGTGATAAGAAGAAAATATTACTGATTGAAAATGCTCAAAGAGATGATGAAATATGTTTATCTGTTCAGATTGTCAGTGAGTGCGAGTGCATCATCATAAACTCTATGAGAAGCTGACGTTTATATTTTCAGAGAGTGTGAATTCATTTCACATGATGATCATGAATTTCATAATAGACATGCTTTTTGCGAAGAATTTGTACATCGAAAAAACAAGCGATGTTATATTGATAATGATAAATAAGTTGATCAAGCATGCAATTTATATTTCGATGATCAAAGATTTGAATGTCAAGAAACTTGTGAATCTGCTATGATGAGAATTCATATCTCAGCATGAAATGATGCGAAGCATTATATTGAATTGAAACTCATTGTTTATCAATCATTTTTGAATCACTTTATGTTGACATCTTGAAACGAAGTGAAAGCTAAGCATTACGTTTCATTCGCAAATTGACGATTAAACAGAAAGACAGAATCAGATACTTGAACACTATTTGCAAATGTATTTCAATTACAAGATGAATAACTGATCAGAGCTTTTGTCAATGATGACGTTTGCATATAACAACAGCATACACGCTAGTATTAAAAGAACTTCACATGAACTTCTAAAGAAATACATTGCAAGCTTTGCAGAGACATCTGAGAACAAAGCTTTAAAAAAAGAGACATTCTTGACTATGAAGTAAGCAGAATAACTACGAAGTATCAGAGAATATTTAATAAAACTATGAAAATGAGTAGCAGAGCAGCAAGCAAAGTATTATAACACTCATCATAAAGCTGCAAGTTTTCAAATGAAAGACAAAGTGCTTTTGCAAAGTATAAACATTTATATGCTTTGATCAAAGAAGAAGATTGATCACAGACAATTGAAATCATTCAGAATATTGAAGAAAATCAACATGCAAGCGTATAAGCTTGAACTATTTGAAAAATATAATGTAATTCACTTGATTTTTCATGTTTTTTTATTGAAATTCTGACACTTGCGTGATGAAAATTCGAAGTCGCAGATCATTATTGTAAAAGAGAAAGAGAAATAAAAGATAAAAAAGATGCTTGATCAGTGAATCAAGAAAGAAAAGATTAAGTATTTAGTTCAATGAGCTGATTCATCTTTTTATGAAAACTTCTGAGAATCAATGAAAAATCTTAGCAATGCAAAGAAGATCATTGAGAACTATGAGACAGAAAGACAAGTACATCAGTCAACTGCAAAGAAGTCAAAGAGAAAAAAGAAAGACAAATCATGTAAGAATCATGATTGAAAGAGTATCAAAAGCGCAAAGACGCGAGTTTAAAAAGTTAATACTAAACTACAATTATAAAATTTCACGCAACATATGTTTTTTAAAAAAGAAGATGATGAACATCACAAAAGAATGAAGAAAAGAAATGATTAATGATCGCGAATGAGAATGTTGAAGTGAAGAAGAGAGCTATTTATTTGTCAGCGAATCTCGTCATGCATTACTTGCTTCAATCAATACTTACGAGACAAAGATGAAGTGATATAATGATGACAAGAAGTGATGAGAATGAAAAAGATGAAAGTCTCTACTCAACTGTTAAATACAATCTCACATGCTGAGAAGAAAAAACTACTCACTTTCTCATTGTCGAAAATGAAGAGCAAGATGATTTCAAGTATGAGCAATGAAATGTTGAATCATCATTCATGCAACGTGATGCATCATCAGTTGAAGAGAGCGCAAGACTAAATTCATCACGTAATCATGCTTTTCTTCGAAGCAATGCTTGCATTTGCGAGCATGCTCGATGAAAGCACGACACATGTAAATCATTATTATGCTCAGATGATGAACGCAGCGACAGCATCAGATCTTCTGATCATGATGATTTAACATACATCAGCATTTATTAAAACATGCAAAAATAAATATGTTTATCAGAAATCATGAACTCAATCATCAACGCAGCAAATGCAAAAGAAGCAGAAGAAGTAAAAGAAGCAGATATGATAAATGTTGCAGCGACGACAACGTGAAGAGAAATGTACATCTCAAGAAAATGAGCAGATTTCGCGAGCATGTTAGCATGATCTCAATGAGCGTGAATGCTGCTACTTATCATGATAATAATGATGATGATGATGATGTTGATACTGCTATGTCACTCATGTTAATTCATAAGTTGACTTGCATCACAATAATGCTGCAATGAAAAAAGCTCATATCATGAGTTGCAAGCTATGCAAGATATGCATAGCAGATCTCATGCTTTGTCAGTTCAAAAAAGCAGTATTCATGAAAAAGTATGCTGAGATGAGACAAGAAGAAAAGAAAGAAAGAAAGAAAGCAAAGTTGAAGAATTGATATCAACAATCTTGCACTAGCTCTGTTTATGCTTGTTAACATGATTAATTCACGACACTTTTACACAGATGTTAAAGCACTGAAGAAGTCATGATTATGCTATCAGCTACAAGAAGACAATACAATGCTATGAAGATTCAGAGATTAAGTCTTTAAGAAAGAATGCAGTTGTGAAAATACATTTCATTAACTATGAATGATACATGTCTGCAAAACTAGCTCGCGAGATTAGATCAAAGAAATTAATGAGTGAATAAAGATAATGACTTGACAGAAGATGAAAACTCTGCAAGTTCTCACTTTCATTTCTTAGTAATTAATTCTATCATTGATAGAGTGTTATCTTATTATCTTCTACTACACAGTTTTACATAAAAAGATCTCGTTGTCTTACACTTATTTTAAACAATGACAATGATGAAGCTTAAATTCATTGACTCATCAAGAAATGAGAAAGAAAGAGATGAAGATACTGTTGAAACAACAGTCACAGAAGTGATGATCTTTGAACTTAAAGAGTTACTAGTCAATGCAGAAATGTTCTTGACTTTGATGAACAAAATGATGATGAAGATGAAATGAGATTGATGATGCTTAAGCTGCTGAAACTCTTCATTAATGTCAAAGAATGCTTGAACTCATTGATGAAAGATGAATGATTGAATTTCATTAAGATTTCATCAGAAGAAAATGATGACTTGAATGAAATAATTGACATTACACTTCAAACAGTCAATCAACAAGAAATCTTTCATCAAAAAACGTTCTTTCTTTTGATAGAAAAGATTGTAATAGTTAACAAAGTTATTCATGTCTTGCTTCAAAGTTTTACAAAGATATAAATGAACATCTTCTGTCTTGAAAAAGTTGTTGCAGCAATGATGTAATTTATGTCATCAATCTGCAAAAATGAAAATGATACAGAAATCATTGACTCGATATTGACTCATTAGATTGTGAATCTTCTTATCTATAATGAGTCGTGACTCGATATAAATGATCTTGACTCGATGAAAGAAGTAATAATCATCATTCATGTTCATGCGTTGTATCAGACTCTGCTCTCATGCATTCAATTAATCTTTGTTTCTCTCATATTTAAATATGTCAAGAAGCTTCTTAAATTTAAAAGCAATGAAAACAATGACAAAGTTTGCAGAAAAATGAATGATAAAAAGAGATTGATTATTCAAGATTTATGTGATGATTTGAGCTATTGTTGCAAGAAACTGAGAATTCAACTCTATATAAATTGAAGAACTGAAAACAATGAACAAAGATGAAATAATAACATCATGTTGTTGAACTTGATTTTGAAGCTCTTGCATTACGTGAAAGATCTCAACTGAATTTTCGATCACACTTTGAGTGAACTGTTCAACAGCACACTCATCGTTGATTGAGAGATTGTGAGATGACTTCATTTGAGCGAAAGAGTAACTAAATGAGATTTCAATGTATAAAAATGTTGCAGAAAGTGTAGATCTTTCATAATGTCAAAGACTGAGCTAGACTAGAAATACTATTAATATAGAAGATTGATATTATTATTACTTTGATAGAATCTAAATACAAGATAATACATCAAATAATGTATAAGATGAAAGACAAAAAGCGAAAGAAAAGAATGAAAGCTCGACTTCTATATACATGAATTGAGCAGAATCAAGACTAGACAGTAGTTTTATGACTTAAGATTGCAAAGATTTACGCATATGACTGAGATGATCAAAACAGAATTGCTGAGACTAAATTAAGATGATGATAACTAAATTGATGACTTGATTCATTGAACTGCAAAACAGATTCAATGAATCGAAATTATTTAAGACATTGACGATTTATGTTTTAAATCGAGTTAATGATCTGACATCATGACATCTAGTTACTTTAACTATATAACATCAATTCTTGAGCTCATGATTAACATATGCAGAAAGCTGAGTCGAGATTGAAATAATTTTGAACTCATGATTAGCATATGCAGAAAGTTGAGTTCGAATCGAGATCAAAAAAAAAAGTTTCGACTCTGACTTAACTTTTTCAACCTCTCATCAACTGTAATCTCATCAGACTCTCATATTCTATTACTTCTCATCATTATCAATCTCACTACTCTACTAGTTTATTGAATTTCTACAGCTGAGCTTGTCGATAATTTTCTTAATATGAATATCATCGAAATATCACTGTTATGACTTTGAACGATGAAAATTAGAAGAATTTTCAACGCTGAGAGAAGATCTACTCGCTTTTAGAATTTCAGATATAGTCGAATGTTTTCTCGTTTTCTCATTTTCTTCTTTATAGATCGCTCAATTAAACCTAGTTTTATATAATACTCTTGCACACTCTTCTACAGAGTATTTGCACTGCGAGTCGAACATTGCATTAGTTTTACATCAACGATAATCGAAAATGATAGATACGCAAGAATATCAATTTGCTTAGCGTACAAGAATATCATATAAAACTAGGTTTAATCAGACGAATTTGAAGCAATACAGAAAGCAGAGATATTTCTTTGATCGTCACAAGATTGATCATCTTTATTATCTACAATGTTAGTAGAGAAACCTCATCAATAACTAAGCATATGAACATTTATTTGAATTCAACGAGTCGACGACAGCGAGTTTTATTAAGCATTCATATCTCATCTGATCAAACTGCTATCAAATTTGGTCTAGCTGTTGATCAAAGAGAATGATCGATCTTGTGATGATCAAAGAGATAGATGTGTATATGACTTCGAACGTAGCTTGATGCGTTCATTCTACAGTCGACTCAGTCATCGCTCTACTCATCACTCTATCTATTCGTCTATCTACATGTTCAGATATCAACTCGTCATTCTATCTACTTCTTCAGCTATCAACTCAGCTATCTCAGACTCGTTCGTAGACTACTTATCTATCTACTCGCTTCAAAACATGCTTCATGCAACGTGTTCAAACATGCATCATTCGCTTCATGATCTACTTTACGATCTACTTTATAGTATGCTACATGTTTCATAACACATGCTGACTAGATCAATAGAAGCACTCTTCATAATTCTCTATTGAACATTCTTTATGACTCTCTTTATGATTTTCTTCATGACTCTCTATCAAACATTCTTCATGATTCCCTACCAAACATCTTTCATGAGCAAACAATGAGCACGTGCAATGATCGTACTAGTAGAATGATACTGTAGATGCGTGTGCGTTCTATCTACCTGCCGAAGAGAATCTATATGTAGTCAAGATCTCTCTCGACTCTCTTATCATCACCTGATTCCAGTCTCTGCTCTTGATCAACTAACCTGCTTGAGGATGCGCATGCAATTTCACGACAGTGTCGAGATAGTCATTTCAGGCCGAGAGCTTCTTCAATCTTCATCGTTGAGCGCAGCGACAGCGAGAATAAGCTTATAAGCATTGTCAGTTGTTGAAGGCGTGTCTATGTAAAGGTCGCCGACGATGTAGGAAGTAGATTTTGGTGGAAAGTAGCGTTGGTGAAGAAAGATGATTTCGAAGATCATTTGAGAGGTTATTTGGTAGATCCAGGCCTTTCAGCTAATCTGCATCAAACGTTAGTTATTGCCTAATATGGAAGCTTATTCAGCTTCATCGATGGCCTTATGATTGGTGGAAATTGATACTGGGGGGTCCTTGAAACTGTGGCTGGGCTAATGCAATGTTCGACCCGCAGTGCAAACACCCTGTACACACCCTCTGATGTTCAATATTCTGATATGCTGGTGATCTTACCATTTCGGGCTACCGCTGGTTCAAACGCTAATGCAATGTTCAGCCCGCTGCAGGAAGAACCTGTATATCAAATAAATCTCTTGATTTCAACGACACGTATTTTGGTATGTTGCCCTTGATACGGAAGAGGTTGCGTTTTAGGAAAGGATCATCGATCCGGGGTCCACGTTAGGGCCACGACCTGCATTTCATCTGCGTCCTTGTTGGTTCATGCATATTGGCTGTAACGCTCGTATGTATTTACATGTGTAATATTTAGAAAGTAGCGTAACGTACATACCCACTGGAGTAGAAGGTATTTATCGATACTTAGTCAGCTTGAATTCACACCATAATTACATCCGTATGACATTCGACCGACAGAAGTTAAGTTGGCAAAATGCGATGGTTGAGCTGTCAATGTCACTGCTCTACCGTCGTACAGAAATCTCGACGCTCAGATAGCTTTCCTAGTATTCGGTATAACTCATTTTCAGACAAGTCGATAACGAACTCCCCAGCGATCTTTGTTTGCAGCCATGTTAGAATACTCCACAATTGCCCTGAGCCTATCTCTCGTTCTCACCCTCTACGGGTTTGCAGCAGCTAGACGATATCTCATTCGGCAGAAAACTATTCATGAGCGTGGCTGCCAGCCCCCTCGCTCTCTTCCACAGAAAGATCCACTATTTGGACTTGATGTCGCCTTTCGAATGTTCAAATCATACGCGGGAGGGCAACGCAGCGCGCAGTTCAAAGAGCAGCATGAAGCCTTTGGATCCACCTTTCAGTCTATGGCTCTAGGTAAAACCCGTATATTTACTATCGACCCTAACAACCTTCGCGCCATTTTCGCCACTGATTTCAAGAACTGGGGCGTTCAGCCGCTAAGACTACCCTCTTGGGAACCATTCCTAGGCAAAGGAGTCATGGACACCGATGGTGCATTCTGGAGACACTCGAGAGATATGGTTCAACCTTTATTCAAAAGAGAGCAGATCTCAGATCTTGTTTCATTCGACGTTCATGTGATTAGATTTCTCGACTTGATACCCAACGACGAATCCACGGTGGATCTGCAGCCCCTGTTTGCTCGTCTTATCTTAGACTTCACCACTGAATTCTTGTTCGGCGAGTCCGTCGAATGTCTTACACCTGCTCCGAACCAAGCTGCCATGGCTTTCCTCGAGGCCTTTCACTATGGCCAAGCAGGTATTGGCAAAAGGACGCAGCTCCCCTACTGGATGGTTTTCACCCACGACAAGAAGTTTTGGCAGGCGGCTAAAATCACACGCGATTTCGTCGATGGATACGTCAATCGGGCCATCCATCGCCGCGATTCCCAAGGTACTGACAAGCGCCGTAGATACATCTTGGCCGACGAGCTCGTCAAACAAACCAAAGACAAGCAAGACATCCGAAATCAGTTATTGAACACTTTCCTTGCCGCTCATGATACCACGGCTGTGCTCCTAACCAATGTGTTTTTCAACCTTGCTCGCAACCCAAAGGTCTACGCCAAGCTTCGTCAGGAGATCCTTCAAGTCAACTTGAAAGAAGCGAGCTGCGAGGAGTTGAAGAGCCTTCAATACCTCTGTAACGTCGTGTTGGAAACCTCTCGACTGACTCCAGTTGTGGGACAGAGTGCCAGGATTGCTCTCCATGACACAGTCCTTCCTACTGGTGGCGGCCAGTCAGGGATTTCACCGATCTACGTCCGGAAAGGTACCTCGGTTCAACTCAATTATTTTGCGCTACACAGGCGCCCTGATATCTACGGACAAGACGCCGGGACATTTCGTCCTGAAAGATGGGAGGCGCTTCATGTTGGCTCGTGGGACTTCCTGCCATTTATAGGTGGGCCGCGTGTCTGCCCAGCGCAGCAGATGGCTTTGATGCAGGTAAGGTATACTGTTGCCAGGATTGTGCAGAATTTTCGCAGCGTCCAAAATCGCGACCCGGTGCTCGAATTCGTGGAGCAGTATAGAATTACCTCTGACAGCAAGAACGGCTGCAAGGTCGCCATGACCCCTGCACAACAGGATCCGCTGAGCCGAGTCTAGAATCAGACCTCAGTCTAGTGATAGTAGATCATTAATCATTTCTGTTTATATCTTGTGTTGTCATAGACACAATCGTTACAGTATATTAATCTATTTCGAGTCTGTACTGGCAGCTTTAGTTCTATTAAATTAGACATGAGAAGGCAGACAAGATGAAACGCGACTGATTGGTAAATATTCTATGTTATTTGAGACTTTACAGCTAATCTTGATGTGGCTCTCGACAAATTCTGAACGTGCTGGTTAATCTTTTGCCTTCAACGATATTGTGCATGATGCGTCTTGTGAATCTCGAACACTTGTTAAAATAATTGTTTTCTAATCCCATCACAACGACTGTAAGCGACGTCGTCATCTATGCTGGTACGCAAGTTTGACCAGCATCGCAAACATACGGGGGACAGCATCTTCCAGTAGCTCTGCAGCTGGCACCGAGAGTCCTTGGGTCGGTGCAGCTGGGGTCAATGCAACTGATTTCTGGCCCGGCACATACAAGCGGGGGACAGCAGTGACCAGAGAGGCCGCAGTCGGCACCGACGATGCTTGGATCCGTACAGACGTTAGGGTCTTTGCAAGTGTTGGTAAATCGATCGCAGACGAGCGGACTACAGCAGCGTTGGGTGTTGGTGCAGTCGGCACCGATGGCATTTGGGTAGCTGCAGCCGTCGGGCTCTCTGCAAGTGCTGGTCAACCCATCGCAGACGAGCGGACTACAGCAGTGGTAGTTGCTGCTGCAGTCGGCACCGACAGTGTTTGGATCGCTGCAAACGTTGGGGTCTATGCAAGTGTTGCCACGGGAGTAGGAGCATTCGAGCGGGCTACAGCAGTATCCTGTGCTGCTGCAGTTGGCACCGATGGTCATCGGTTCGGTGCTTGGATTGCTGCAAGCGGTGGGATCTACGCATGTGTAGTCGCTCCACTGGCAGAAAAGCGGGGCACAGCAGGCTCCGGTGACGTTGCAGCTGGCACCGACGGTGTTTGGATCGCTGCAAGCAGTGGGAGAGGGTGGACTTGAAGAGGAGCTCGCAACTGGAGATGCGATCCGAGAAGGCACGCAAAGCTTCGTTGTTAAGTCGCACTCCAAAGGGCTGCAACATGCCAGAGTACCACTACAGTCTGCACCCACGGTACTTGGGAAAATGCAGCCACCGCTGCGAGCGGACAGGGCCGTGGAGAATGTAGAAATGCTCGATCCGCCTGGGGGAGGAAGAAGGCCACTTCCCCAACCTGGAGAGGCGCAAAGGTACGTAGATTTATCGCACCACAAAGGGCTACAGCACTGGCCGGTGTGGCCGCAGTCCGCGCCAACGGTGCTTGGTAGAGTGCAATTACCGATGGGAGAGGGCGGGGCCTTGGAGGATATCGAAGTAATCGATGTGGTTGGGAAAGGAGGTGGGATAGCACTTCCCTCGCCCGGGCACCCACAAACACCCAGCGATACGTCGCACCACAGAGGCCAACAGCACTCTAGGGTCTCCATGCAGTTTGCGCCCAAGCCGCTTGGAAGAGTACAGGCCGCGGTACCGGTGGGAGATGGCATGGTTTCGTTCACGAACAAATTTGTATTCCTGGTTAACGGACATAAGTCCCTTGTGGTGGAGTTGAACGATGTGGTTGCCGGCCTGTTTGTAGAAGCCGAAGGGTAGCCGCTAGTGTGAAGCGTGGTGTTGGGACAAGCATGCCTGAAGACGGTCTTTGTAGTGGTATGGTGGACAGTCACCTCCGCCGTTGAAGGAGAAATGAGCGCGATGGCACAGGCCAAGAGTATTGGGACAGAAGAATGCATGATGCGATGTAGTGTCGAGATATCTACTTTTGATTCGACGAAATGGCGGTAGAGACCGAAGGGTGGTTCAAAGACGAAACCAGAAAGAATACTGAAGGGTCAGGATGTTGTCATTGGTAAAGCGTTTGACATGCGAGAGGATGCGGCTTTATACACGCTGGACCTAGTAGAGAGCAGGCTCTCTAAGCCTGCAAACGTGATACCGCGCACTGAACGTGGATGAGGAAGTCACTCGCGTATGTCTTCTTCAGCCGTCAACGATGTCCCGACATACAAGGGAGACGGAAGACGAGATGCACACCCGGCACCCGGGCAAGATATGGGGCCATGGGAATTGGGCAAATTGGAAATGAGATGAGAAGCCACGATGGTGCGAACGTTGCATCCAGACCGACTTCAAGATGAAATCGCCAAGCATGTCGTTCCCTGCGTCGAAAGTCCATCGCTACCTATGGCCCATCTTTAACGTCATCGGAACAGCAGCCCCCACCGAAATGCACAATCGCCAAAGAGTTTCGGATGCGGCCAGAGCTTCAAGGGCTTCAAGGGCTGCATGGCCTCGGTGAGCTTGCGCGATTGCCTATCTTACCGACATAAGTAGTCGATCTTCTTGGGCCCAAGGATGTCGAATATCTTCCGCGGTCTGCAGCTCTATCAGCCTCATAAGGCTCGAGCCCTTGGCCCCCCAACTGATGTGCTTTGATAAGTAAGATCTGTCGCGATGACTTAACGTGTGTGCACGAAATGAATCTCACAAATCTGCGTGACAAAGACAGCCGTGACTCACATCAAATCATTTACCTGCTCTTCTTCAATTTCAAGTATGAAATGATAGTGGGCGCAATATACGTATCTGCACGTTTCCTAAGAGCAACAACCAAAATATCAATATGCCCCCATATGACCTCGTATTCCAACACTATCTGTATCCCAGAACATGAACGACCCCTTAGCCAACAAACCTTAGGACTCTCACTACTACAACCCCATCTTCCTACATCATCTAATCCAACACCAACTGCTAAGTATCCAGTCGCGAAATCTTCCTCCCGCAACTTCTTCCATCCAAACAGGACGCAGATCATGCATTCACCGATCTTGCACGCCCCTTCCTCGACACAGGCTGCCGTGCTTCATTGCGTTCGTTCAGTATCCCGTTCTTTGGCGGTTTTGAGGTTTCCACGGGCTTTACACGCAAACCGCAGCCAGACAGCAGAATCCTAATCATAAAAGTCTACAGCATGTGGTGGGTGGAAGATCTTTTGTGGGGGGGATATCCGTTGCAGGGAAAAGATGAGAAATGTAGAGGCACCCATAGCCTTTATTTCTTTTCCTTCGTATTTGCTTCACCCTCTGCTTCAATTCCCTTAATTCATCTCGCACAGCGCCTCATACGAAGTAAATCACTCTGGTTTGCACTTGACATGGAACTTTCTCTATGGATAGTCGCTTCACCTAAGATGCAATCATGTGCTACGTGCCCCCTTCACTATCGATAGTGTGTTCATGTTTTCTTTCTCCTGTGGATATATAAAGCCTACTTCCCCTCTGTACAAACATTGGTCTTTCGATATACTTTATATATTTACATTACGGTTATTATATACAGAAGACGAATCCTAATTTTCTAAATAGGGTTTCCGCTCAAGGAACCATCAATACAATCTTACCAGATCTCTGCCCATACACAGATGCCGTAAGAAGTCTTATGGGATGGGTGCATTTGGCACTGTTGCAGACCTTATTGCATTCCCTTTCACTTGCGGAACGCCAAGGAACTCATCTTAAGCCACCACGAAAAAACCAAGCTCGGCCTAAAACACTCGGGAAAAGCACCCAAGGCTTTTGATCCAAGGGTTAAGGGCCCTCAAAAGATCAATAGTATGGTTGGATAAGGAAAAAGCTGCAAGCAAGCGGCAAGATCCCCTACCTTTATAGATCGTCTACTACGAAGTAAGAGCTTTACTAATTTGTTGTTGGAGGCTGAAGTCCGAGACCCGTCACACTCACAAAGTAAAGAACATATCCAGGAGTGAAAGTGCTGCAGACCAAGCGTCACGACATTACTTTGGCTTAATATAGCTACTCCTACCGAATCACAAGCTTTCAAAGCTAGAAAGGAACTATACCACGTCCAAGGGTCGAACAGCACTCTTCTCGACACCAGTCAGTCTGGGAAAAGCACGCCGCTCATTTTCGATACCCGCGAGGCTTTCCCTGCTTTCCGCATAGTCCTGTGGAACATACCCAGCTACGATAAGTTCAGCTGCCACATTAGTTTACCCTTGCTTTCTTGGTTCTTTTGACAGCATGGACTCGTGTTGCTTCCGTCAACACTTAATACACTTCATAAATCCATCATATTCTCTCAACGCACTACGAAGCTCGCTCGAAACCAAAGGGGAGTCGAACCTCACGATGTACTTGTTGCAAGAATCGATGAGCGAGTCGAGGCCGGGCTACCTACCAACATAAATGGACCCCGATGATGTCAGCGGTGATCTTTATATCGTCGAGACCAGATATGACGATCAGTTTATGCTTTATGGCTTCTTTTCTTCTCTTTCTCTTTCTTCTTCCGTCTTCTTGCAGAATGATATAACGAGCAAATTTCGTTTCTTGATGGGATAACCATACTTTATACTACACAGAACAGTATCGTGTTCACTTTTCTGCATGTTTGCTCTTCAACCAACCGGATTATATGCTTATCAGTATAACTTTTCCGCAATTTCTTACCGTCTATCTCTATTGCTATGCCCCCAAATCATTTCAGTCAATCTTCGCGGATGCACCCTTCAAGAACTGGAGCATCCTACATAGTATGCTGCAGGTATACTTTAGTAGCAGCATCTGTCGAGAGGATGGAGATACACCCGCGAAGTATAACGGAAATTGAATGAGCTTGGCTCTGTATGAGAAATTTGCAAGACATTCACCCAGGAATTTTTGGGCGCAACTGGCGTCAGAGGTAGACGCTTTTTCGGGTCCCAACATCTGGAATATCGGTGGTATATTCGCCTGGTCAGAAACGCAGAGTCCTGGAATTCAGCATACGGAAAGCAAGTCATCCTACAAGAGAACGAATGCGCCGAAGAATATTTAGCTCTTTACTGGAATAGCAAATGGGACTGTTACGCTTCCGCTGCGCGGCACAGCTGATATTGGACTATGACCTCAAGGATGTGATAAAAGCGAATGCAAGGGCCCCAGGAAAACCAATATGGAACGAGATTGAAGAAAAACAGTGACGTGTTGTAGAGGTTCATGGGCTTCCGAAGACATGGACTCTTCGAGATGTCACCCACGAGGCTACCGAAGGACCGTTGATGCATGTGAGCCTATGGGATGCTCCTACATAGTTATTGCAGCCCCCGAAGCTCATTATTACACCGCTTCAAGTAAGCTCCACTAGAAGATAACAAAACGGAAGAAGATGCATTAGCCAACATGGCCGCCCAACAAGTCCCTGGTGATCTCACCGCCTGCTCTACTCTTTGAACAGAATCCGAGCTCTCGGCAGCGCAACCAGCAAGTATCACTTTGGGCAAACAAACACGGTTCACTCTCAGATGGATGCTGCTGTCGTCAACACCCAAGAGGCCCTTACAATTGATTTTCAGCAAAGAGTCTCTTTGATTCCCGCCCCAGGCACGAAGTCTAGGGCTACTCGGAGCTAGAGCGAAGTATGATCAGGAAAGGATATGGGTACCAAGGAAGAAGATGCGGTACCGGTCACGTTGAAATGAAAAGTGCAACTGAGAAAGCAAGTGCAATGCGAATCAAAGCGGCCACGAGTCGAGGCAACGACTATCCCAAAGCCAACAAAGGCACACCGGCGGCGCTGCTGCAACCACCAAAGCATGACAGAACCCCACTATTACCACCCATTTAGCCAGCAGTCCTGATGCTGCTGATACCGAAGAAGCAAAGAAATCGACTACTGCGTCCCAGCCTTCAATCAATATCCCAGAACAGAAACTGTCAAACCCTCGCCAACTCACAACGAGACATTTGAAGCAGCAACTACGAAGTTCAAAGGTATTTCAATGCTCAGAATCACATGTAGTCAAAGCAAAGCATTATAAGAAGATGAGGCATTCAACAATTACTTGGAAACGACGATGATGATCAACAATCGAAGCCAGAACGACCGGCCAAGCATGAGTGTGGTCGTCGTGGCGAGGCTGTGACCCCTGGCCGCCAGTAACAAAATAACTAAAGCGGGCGAAAAGATGGGAGTCAGCATAGTATGCGTGAACCTATGAAAGAATGAACTCCTGCAGTATTTGAAGGGTCGTGCGAATATACTTTCGCTATGTCGAAGAGTTACAGCAAGAGACCGATGTGCTACCTGATCTTGTCAATCAAATTCACCTCGAGAAGAGTACCTGAGCACACTCCTACCTTGTTAGCATTCTTGCAGATGTCTAGACATCACAAAAGCGTATATATCGCTCTGCGCACGTCCGAAACTGAAAGAGGAAGTAGAAACCACGAAGCAATATCTGCCCAAGGAAGCAGAACCCCTTCTACGCTACCATATTCTTCCCTGTCAAAGAACACGAGATGGAAAAGGTAGGCACAGGGCCATTCACTTTAAGTCCGTCATGTAAAATACCTTCGGGATCTGGAACCCCGGATAGCGCTTCCAGCCAAGGAAGCGTAATATCTTCTACGCTACCATCTTCTTCCCTATCAAAGGAATACGAGATGGAAAAGGTAGGCACAGGGCCATTCACTTCAAGTCTGTCATCTAAAATACCTTCGGGATCTGGAACCCCGGATGGCACTTCCAGCCAAGGAAGCCTTTTCACTTCGCTATCTCCATCCCCGCCGCCAAAAGCTGTGGTCAAGCGACCAATATTTTTCCAATAACGTCGGGGATAACCCTGCTGGATTGTGAGGAGCTGGAAGTGCGGCTTCAATTGCCAGCGGGTCTTCTTCTGGCCTCTCCACTGCTCCTGTCTTCCCTTTAGCTAGCCTTGGTGGCACTGTTGCGGGTACCGGAACAGCAAGAAAGATGAAACTGTCTCCGGTACAAGTAGCCCAATCAACGAGAATAGGAAAGAGTAGACCGTCAGGGAAAGAATGTCGAAAGAAAACAGTAAGAATAGCTTCGAGAGCCTCGCCGTCAAGGAAGTTGATCTAGAAGAGGTCCGTCTCGAGGGTGAGCATGTCCAGGTATCGTGATGGATTTGGAGGCACATTGTTGCCTCCTCGGCCCCCCAACTTATGGTTCATTATATTTCCAACAGTTAAATGACTTCATCACTATATATCATTACGATTATTGACTGACGCTGAAAAGAGTCCTTGTCTCAATTTCTACTTCGGTGAGTACAACAAGTATCGGGGAGTCTTTCGACATCAAGTCTAGCATCGTTAATCAGCCATGTATACGCAAAGACCCAGAAACATAACGACCGACACGAGCCAATACAGCGGAGTCTGCGCCTAAAAGCCGACTGAGCCGCAATCGCGCCAGAGCGTTTGGACATGTCCTTCGAAGATGACGTTGAAGATGAGTGATGTCATGCAGTCTAAAGTCACAAAAGAGGCACGCGTCTCTCTCAATATCTAATACAATACTTCTCACTATCAGCAATATGATTTGCATATTCATCACAAGCTGTCAATTGTTTCAAAGAACGATGATTTCATCTTCAATAAATATGATCATTATTCTCTATTCATGAAGATCAAGTGTCAGCGAGCGTTCGTTTAAATGATCTAACACTCACTCGAGTTTTGACTGTTGACTTTAAAGTCGTTGAACTCTCTCATAACTGAACTGCGAATCTTGATGACAGAAACATTATTGCACTTTAAATTAGAATGTCAGACTTATTCCTAGCACATAGCTCGATCCTTTGCCCCAGAATCAGCATAGCAAACAAAGCAAGAAGCATTGATGTGGTCCGAAGCCCATGTTTACCTCTATGATTAAAACTGAGCTTTACGGCGACGATGGCAGCCGTCTCGACGGGTCTCACATCCTTCAGTGCGATGCTGAGAAGGAAACGTGTTCTTTCAATCGATCGTGCGGCGATTCAAGCGTACGAGAACAAGATCTCCGATGTCATGAACCTGCTTGACAAAGAGCCCATACATCTTGGCATTGTCTCAATGCCTCCCGACTATCTTGGCATTAAATATACAATCGTGACGTTTGGAAAGAAAGAAAGTCCTCTCGCCGGCAATTTCGTGGCCACGAACGTTTCGTTCAAAACCTTCACCGGCGCGAATAATCGCAAAGCTTCCAAGGCAGCTTCATTGGCGATATACTGGTTGAGGAAAGGAAGATCGAGCCCAACGTTCGACGATTTTACTCATTCTATGCTCCAGTCAGATAGAGACGCGTCAACGGGACCCAATAAATGTTTCTCGCCAAAGCAATGGACTGGTCGAGAACGTCGAATTCTTTCAACGAATGGCGTACCATTTACTAATAGGGTTAAATCAACAATCTTAAATGCCTTTACCAATTTCGGTATTCACAATTCTTGCAAGACAAATCCAAAACCTCGCAAGGAACTCTACGGCCGTTGTGAAGAAATTGACCGGGAGCCAGGTCGTTCTCCATTAAGGACAAATCAGAAAAACCTTGAACCATTCCACGAGTTGACAGACGATTTCGCAGAGAGTTTCCGGAGGCCTTTTCTTCTCTACATTCTCTGTTTCTTAGCGATGAGATCGTCGTCTTTTCGTTTCAAAAGAGGGAACTGTCATGATTTCTGCTCAATGAACACCTTCGGACGTATTCAAGATCGCTTCTCTTTCATCAACTACTGTGTAACATAAATAGTCACTAAAGAGGATATCAATAGAACATCCTTTTATCCATACATAATTCTGCCTGTACGGCTATCTGACAAGCCCTTACTATCTTAATCTAAAAGGGTTGGACGAGATCCGCATTGGTGGCCGCCATGCTCCTTTATCCTAGCGCTGCGACCGCTCTTGCTGAATATGAATTATTTGATTTGGCCATTGATCGATAGATTCAGAATGTGATTATAACTTGAACATAATATAGATTAGAACGCATGATAAAACGGGTTAACAAGGGCTTTCCGAAATGCTACCATCGTAGACGGGTTTGGTCTCGGGTGGAAAGGCGCTGATAACAATCAAGTTGATGGTGACGAGCGATGTTTTGACATCGTGGAGCAATCAGCTAGGGCTTGAATACGCTGCTTTAATCGCTTGGCCATCTAGTCCTGCACTGCCTGACTTTTGCTAAGTCGCTCAAATTATATTGAAATTGGAGATGAGGAAATACATGTGCAAAATCTGGTAGGCCGTGGCTCCCACGATCTAGGCTTCCATGGCTAACAGTCTCCTGTATTGGGAATTGGTCGAGGCGGCCAAGTGGTCATCTCCATTCGTAGACATCAGTCCCCAGGCCTATTGTAGCATTGTATAGATTATCCTTGGTTCTGCTGAGTCCAGCTTCCCCCTCCAGTACCGTCTGCTGGTCATTAACATATGTGTTTTCATACACATCTCTTATTTTCGCATCATTATGGAACCCTCATTAGAGCCGTAATTTCCTTTGCTGACCGACATCAAGCGTCGTCTCTTGAACGTTATCCTTTGGCAACAAAAGACTTTGTTGCTTATTCACGGCTGCTCTCTTGCAATATGCCAGTACATCACTGTCGTAGTTCATACCATGTTGCTGTAGACTGTGACGATTTTCCCTCCCTACCGGAGTGGGAGTTGGAAAATCGCGTAAAAAACCCGGTGTTCAGATAGATTTGGCCAAGGTAAATGCTATTGCTCTCACGACCGAGCCTCTTAGGTCTTCGAGGTGTACAATCGAAATCTTAATCTTATGAGTGTCACTCGGACAGCCTTGAGGATTTCCATAACGTGTACATCTATTTATAGCGGTTCCGGAGGATCTTCCGCTAAAAAGTAGAATTCCGTCCTGCGGAATATAAATTCCCCACAGCCAGCTGAACTTGTTTTGCCTCGTATCCAAGATCCCAAAACCACCAATTCGACCCAAAATGCCACGCACACCCCCCTCCCTCCCCACCACCTCCTAACACTCCACCCCCCAATAATGCAAACCTCCGGCTTCACCTCCGCCCCCATCTCCTCCCTCCTCCTCTTCACCACCCTCGCCTCCTCCCTCCTCGCCAGCATCACCGACACCAAATATCTCTTCCACATCCAACTATACCCGCACATATTCCGCCACCTCCAACTCTGGCGCCTGCTGATCTGGCAGTGCTGCTACGCCAACAGCTCCGAGGTCTTGTTTGCCGTGATGACGATGTATCATCTCAGGGTTGTGGAGCGGTTGTGGGGGTCGAGGAAGTTTGCTGTGCGTAGGGGTCTTTTTTTTTTTGGGCCTGTCGTGGGTGTGGGTGTGAGCTAATTGGGCTTTTTCTAATGGGGTGGTAGTCGTTTTTGATGGCGTGTCTACCGCCGACGCTGCTTCTCCCGCCTTTGGCCCTTATTCTCCTGCGCCCGCTCACTTTCAACCGTGTCAACATTCTGCCCACGGGGCCTACGCCCCTCCTCTTCGCGCTGCTGGCGCAATACCACGCAGCTATACCTACAATCTACAAATACCGCCTCGTCACGTCATCTTCGACTACCCAGCCACCCTCATCCTCTATAACCCTCACCGATAAATCCCTCATCTATCTCCTTGCAGCTCAACTTGCGCTCTCCTCCTTACCGGGAAGTGTGATAGGCGCCGTTGTTGGATGGGCGGTGGGCGTGGCGTGGAGGGCAGAGGTGGGGCCGGCTTGGTGGGCGAGGTGGAGGTGTCCGGGGTGGGTTGTTGGGGAGGCTGGGGGTAGGAGGGGAGAGGGCATTGAGGGTTTGAGGGCGAGGTTGGAGGGAGAAAGTGGGAGGGCGAGCGGGAGGGAAGGAGGAGAAGGGGAGGGGACGAGGAGGAGGGGACTGGGGAGGGGCATTCTGGATCAGTTCCGGGGGGCTTTTTGATGGCAGTGAGGTTTTATATTGAGATATCCGCTTTTTGTACATAAAGTTATTTTTTGAAATCTTCGGAACAAGCGGACAAGTGAGGTTCTGCAATACGAATGCATGGGCCGAGCTCTGGTGCTGGAATCTGCACAGCATGAGTGACAAAGGTGAAAGTCCAAAGCCCTTCCTACAAGCAATCCTGTAGAGAGGCAAATCCAATATTCTAACGGTATATTCCGACGACATAAGTACAAATTGTGACACATACTGCAACTTTGGGACTGTAAAGTGCTTCACCTGGTCGAAAATGGATAGTGTTTTCGCACACGACATCAGGCCATCGATGTGAACCGGAAGCACGGTTGCGTATAACTGCCACTTATGTCGCTATCATCTCTGATGGACCAATCATTTTAGTTGGGGCTTAATATAAGGACTTTTAATCAAAGGACATATAGTCCGGCTATAGAGAGTGTATAGTTATCAAGGATAACATGAATGCCTGTTGGTGGCAGATTCAATGGTGCAGCGGTCGCTCTCCTTCTCTCTTGCCGCTGGTAGTGGATCCGCTTCGCATTTAACACATCTACAATTGCCGACGATCGGCGATAGACCTCGCTGGATGCGTTGCGTCGTTGTGAGCGTTTGATTGATACTGTGACCACATTGTGGGAGTGGGGAGAGTGCCAAGCTGATAACCCTTGACTTAACGAGGAGATTGCTATTGTCTGAAAGAGTCTAATCGAGTTTATCCTAGACAGAGACGCATAGTAGTCTCGGCGCTAGATGAGGCAAGGCATCCTTTTCTGAGAGGAAGGAAGACCAGATGAAACGGCCTTAAGTAAAGGGCGTCCATACGACTAGGTATCCTCGGGTTATTTTCATGAATAGATAAATAGAAATTTTAGAGCAAAACTGTGTACAAGAAATAGCGAGCTTTGTGTCAAGGCTGGCTACGGTGTGTAACCATGCATATCGAGAAATGAGAGCCTAAGGTGGTCCATAGCTTTAGCTGTCGTCAATTTCCAAGATAGGGTTGTCACCTGGAAAATAAAATGTATATTTGGAAGCGGCGCTATCATGTTGCGCAGATGCGTTCATGCGACACAGTGTGATCATTTGCTGCTCTCTCCAAAAGCTTGTAAGGCTCACATGAACAGTCTCAGCGTACTTCGCCTGCTTATCGGCAGGCCAATCCGCACGGTAAGAAGGGCGGCGAAATGGGGAAATTTCGAGATCTCCAAAGGTGGCTTCTCTGAAGTGGTGTTCAAGAACGACTGTCACATGTTCGCTGGCTGAAGTCGACTCCAGTAGGTCACGGAGCCATGTATAATCGACATGAAAGGGCCATTGCTGATTGAGGCATATATGTAGATATTTGAGTAGTTTGAACTTCGCCATGGGCGCCGACAATTGATGGATATGTGTTAGATGCCACCTGCCAACGGTAGAAAATGGCTGCACCAGTGTCCCGGTTTCCGGGTCCCACGAACATTGGGTCTCTGGACGCAGTCCAGTGACGATACTTAGGTGGACCGAAGTAAGGTACGATTTCTGATGTCCGTTCAGGCTAGCCTCGAAATCGGCCAATGCTCGATCGTCATCAAAGGAGAAAGTGCTAGACGAGTAGACGAGGCTTTCAGCTTCGTAATGTATCTGCCGACATGTTCGCAGAAAGGCGGTTGATAATTGGCGACGGTTGTTTTCCAGACAACCAGCATGCCAAAAAGAACAGAATGACAGACATTCTGAGTCACCGTTGCTTGCCAAGACAATGGCACCAGAGATGCTGGAGGGTCCATGGGCATGAACGCCCAACGATGGGGTGATGCAAAGCCTGTGGTGCAACATCTGTCTGGAGCTGTCATGACCGACTTGTGGACGCGAAGATTGATGAATGTGGATGAATGGTTGACCAACCAGCTCATCCCAAATCAAGCGCCAAGAGAGACATTGATGCAATGTCGTCGATGAGCCTGCACGACAAGGCTAGCAAGCTTCCATTCCTCCCCGCTTACAAAGCTCGATGTAACAATGGGTCGAGTCTGGCGGTGTCCCTTATGGCTGATGCCTTTTCAGTCTGGCATCTGAGAGAACAGCCAGTCTCGGCGGGATTGTCCACATACATAGCTTCGGAGATAATTAGATAGCTGGACCAAACCCACGCGCTAACAGCAACATTGTTTGAACCTTTCTCGTTGATGGACCGGAATCCACTAAACAACAATTGGTATTTACCTCAGAGATGCCTGATCACTACCAGGACAAGTGACGGTCTGGAAGAAGAGGAGGCAGTGGAAGTCGAAACACGCGAGAGTTTTCCAGCGGATAACGCAGCTCAATTCCGCCTTTTCATACATTTTGATGGGCTCTGGTTTTCTGTTCTAGACCAAACTTTTGTGTTGCTGGCATGTAAAGATGAAGTTGAGCATAGCTTACCAGGCGAGCCTCTACGAGTATACATAAGGAGTGTCTATTAATACACATCTGTTGAAATATGATAGAAATGCCTCTGGATTCTTAGAAGATGGACTTGCATGACAAGATGCCTCTACGTGGGGCAACCTTTAGTCGATACGCCCGGTAGATTGTTATGCTGCTTTGGTGCATACCCAGACAGATGCCGGCAACCTGTAAGACCTAGAGCCTTCATCAGCCGCCTATTCAGAGAATTGCTGAGAAACCTACTGATAGCCCTGTCTTTCTGTCTTTCCGAGTCTCGAGACCATGAAACCGGACTGCCTGAAGACTGTAATATACCAGGGTTCATCCTTTGACGAGCGTAAAAGTACTCTACCCTCTGGTTTGAGCACTGCATGGAGAGTTTGAACGATATGCAACGCTCGGACATCTTCTACCAAGACTTTGTCCATTACCCTTGATATCTATTCATAGTTTAGAATCAATCAAGAATCGAGAGGACCAATCCGACGATTGGGACACGTACGATAGCTATGCTTATAGTTGCATGAGGTGTTCGGGACAGATGATGGTCCATCGTGTCAGTGTAGATCCGTAGTCGATCAGAATTACCCTGCATCAGGGTATTTGGATCGCCTTTCGAGCAGCTTTTAGCAGAAGCGAGCCCACTAATGTGCAAAGACCCTGGATTTTGAAGGCCAAATTGAAGAGCGCGACTGGAAACGTGGGGACTAACTTTGGAAATCAGTAAGTGTCGGCATCTTGCGTGGTCTACAGAATTGTGCTGGTCTGATGAGTTCGGTTTCCCTGGTTTCAAGAAGTGATTGATATCAACATCATTGAGTATGGCTAGTTCCAGCTCTATTCTATGATTTCGCGCCGGTTCTTGATCCAGGATGATCAATTTTCTTGGACACGCAGAGGCTGCAAGTAGGCCGTCAACCCCTCTACCGGTAAGGGAGAGTATGACATCGTCTTTAGTGATCTTCAAAAAGTCTAAATCACTTTGCGCGTCGGCCCACGATGACAGATGTGACTTGCCCGGTCGGCAAAATTTCTCGAGCTCGGCGCGATATGGAATCCTCCGATGATTATTCTGGTAGAAGAAAGAAGGAAGTGGAAGATCTGCTCTAAGGTTTTTAAAGGCATCATTGAGAACTCCGGACCCAGACCCTATCGTGGGCTCAACGTCAGTTACTTTGTCGTCAAGCGGCAGTCGAGATGAAATTTCTCGGACTTGTTCCGTATCAGCCTGCGAGTGGCTAAGCTCTTTAGACCATGATTTCAACTTTCTCGGGCAGCCAATCCAAATATAAAACGGAATTGCTCCAAGATAATAATTGCGGAAGTTAAGATTCAAGATCGAGCCAAACCTGTATTCAAGATAATCTCTTCTAGCTGGTTCCAAATTGACTCTGTCAAAATCGAACCATGCCCTCCAGAACATTCGACTAAGCGAGTGAACATGTCGATTCAGATCGCCGCCTGTATAATTTCGACGCCCTAGGTCGATCATGTTCTGCACATAAAAGTCCACAACGCCTATGACTCCAAAAGACGAAAGGAAGGTGGTGAGTAGGTCAACAACGGGGAAGAAATCTGGAATCATTGTAAGAGAGTAAGAAAGAGTAATCAAATCGGCGCGTTCTGGATCTTGATTTTGGGCTTCCTTTTTTTGAGATTCATCTAAGCGGAAGTCTCGGACATCTTGGCAGATGAGTTTAACATGGCTCCAACCTAGACGAGCGAAGCGTTTCCGGGCAATTTCTAGGAGGCTTGGAGAAAGATCAATAAGATAAATGCATTCGAAATAGTCCTCGACGGGCAAGAACTTCGACATTGCTTCTATGTTGGAGCCAGTACCACCGCCAATCTAAAGGGGGAAAGCGTCAGCATAAGTCTAAAGGACGAGATACAAAACCATATCTTACATCAACCCATGTAGGCTTGCGGTTATTGAATATTCCTTGTTCTGTCCTGTATTTTAGTTGAGCTGCGACGAGAGCAAGCAGGTCCTCTCGACCACGAAGAAGGTATGTACGTGTGGAATCATAAGCGTCTGCCTGGTCTTTATAAAAGCTTTCAAGAGCAGCTTGTTGGCCACTATCCCCGTCCTTGATACTGTAGAACTTCAAGAAGGTGTTGTAAAGGAATTTGAAGAAGTTGAGGACAACGGCCAACATCTTGCAGTTCCAGGGTCTTTGAGCGTGCGTACAACCGAAAGGGTATGGAGCAAGACAATCTAAGAGCTATTCTCTGCCTTTTACAACGAAACCTGGTTCCAATAGATCTGAGAGCCAGCACTTGCTTGCTAATGCGCTGCGCCGCAGTCAACCGAAGGAGAGTTGCCGTTGCAGGCACCACGGTACGGAGTAGGTACACCAAGCTCGCTGTAACAACTTCAGAGCTTTTTCACCGAGCAAAGAACACACGCATCAGGGATTAGGATTGACATAATCGTAGGAAAGGAAATCCGAAAGTGGAATTTCCGAGGTTCCCTCTTGCATCCCTTAGGGCTGATCACATAACCTCGCTTGGGTGAATTTCTAGATTGAGGATAGCGTAACAGGCAGTTGTTTGGCGTGTTTGCCACCAGCGCATTCACCCTGCAAACGGCTGCTGATGCTCTTCTCGATAGGCAACATCGCGAGACCTGTTAAAGTGATGTTGTACCCCGTACATGAATATGTCATTAAGCTTCCAAACCCCACATGCTCCTTGCCTCAGGACCTCAGACGTGTAAATGCAATTAAGCCCCTTTGGGTTAGCTGTCTTGCTTACATACGTAGGTTCCATTTACACTAACCTAAAGGGGCTTAGGGGGATTGGTTAGCCCGAAGGGGCTTAGCCACGGAAACCCGTCTGACCTGACTCTGAGGCAACATGCTCCCTAGCCTACGGTGACTGCTGCCATCAAACCACAGCATGCTTGGTCCTTGCTCTATACCCATTGCTCTTTATCATCTCTCACTATTACAATGTATTCTTCACTTGGGATTCCATTAATTCTCTTGCTCTGCTCGCCAAGCTCATCCAGAGCGTCAGTCTCAACAGCAGTCAAGGACAAGGTTGAAGGATGGATAGCTGATCAGGACTCTAGATCGACCACACAAATCTTTGAAAGCTGCCTGTTCACTCTGTTTGTCTGCACCTGGACAGCTTTGCACCTCAATGTTGCAGACCCTAGCGAAGGACAAGTCAAAGGACTCCTCCGGAGACTTAAATGGATGGTAATAACCTTCGTTGGACCTGAATTTATATTCGGCCATGCGCTCGCTGAGTTGACCGCCGCGTGGAAGTCCAGGCGATATATGAAAGACTTAGCTGAGGCTAACGGTTGCGAGTGGACAATCACGCATGGATTTTATGCTAACCAGGGTGGATTTGTACTGGAATTCAGGTCCGGAATCCAAACAACAGCAGTAGAATCGGAGGGGAAGAAAGAGATTAGGACCATAAATAATGTGGGGACTGAACACGATGGGAATACCGTGCAAGTGGAAAGCAACCCAGACTTGAGCGCGCTTGGTTCTCCTCCGGTCAACGCTAATCAAATAAGGTACTTAGCACAAGCGGGCCTGATCGCGTTCCCAAAACTCACTTCCGACTATATCGAAGACAAAAGCAAAGGAGATATCTTCGCCAAAGGTCTTTCTTGCTGGCAAGTGTTCTGGCTTCTGATCCAGTGTGTCGTACGTGAAATAAGAGGCCTTCCCACAACACCTCTTGAAATATCAACGTTGGCTTTCTCTGCTTGCACTCTTGGAACCTACGCCATGTGGCTACGAAAGCCGCTTGATATTCGAATACCTACTCCCATCCTAATCAAGCCACTATCCGCGACCACACTGGAAGAGCTCAAGTCGCTTTCTACACGATCCATTGTTGCCGATTTCTTCCTTGTCGACCAGCTTGGCCGTGGCAAAACAACACCTTTTCACGACCGTATCTTCAATGACAGCTACTTCGTCGACCGCCAATACGTGATCCGCTTCCCGCAAGATGTGTTTGTTATGGTAGACTGGGAATTTGGGGTGCTCCTTGTTAGTGTGCTTTTCGGATGCCTGCACTGTATCGCCTGGAATGCGTCTTTCCCAACCGCAATCGAGCGGACGCTCTGGAGAGTCGCGAGCGCTTTCTCGGCCGGTATCATGCCGCTTTTATATACTGCTGGTACCCTAGTGACCTGGATAGGCTTGAAGATTGCTCCGGCCGGTGTAGTCAAGAACAAGGATTTGATTTTCAGTATCCCCATTATTGCTGCGTCGCTTTCATACTGTCTTGGACGCCTTTATCTTCTTGCTGAGAGCTTCGCGAGTCTTCGTTCGCTGCCGCCTGCGGCTTTTACCTCCACGTGGGCTGCTGATCTACCAAGCGTGAACTAGACAAAAGACGTGCGCCTACAGAAGCTGGTAAGGTTACTTCCTCAAGAACCCCTCCCATTCTGTATGACAATACTACGACCGGTTCAACATCAGAGATCCTGTGGATCGGCGTCCAAGTGAAAGTCTTCGGGTCGTGTATATCAATGCACATCTGAATTCAGCTTTTTGATACATACGGCGCAAGCGATGGAATATTAGCGATCTCGTTCTTATGGCAGCTAAGAGTACCCTGGAGAAGAATGTATGAGCGTAGCACGATCCACTCATTTTCGATAATCATTGACCAGAGTCGCATATGGAAGAGTGATTAAATCAAAATTCTGTTGACGCGACTAGATGAGAATGACCAGTGATTTAGGCTGAAGGATCCGCGCCTTCTTCAGCTGGCCAGTTCTGCATGACTCCAACCACGCATGGAAGGTGCTCAATTTGAAAGACCTCATTATACCCCGAGAACATGGAGTATCAAATCTCATATGATGAGGAATGGGTGAAGAGGAGACTGGCTTAGTCTGTATTCCTAATCGCCAATTCTATCTAAATTGCTATCACGCTCAAATATCTAAGCAGCAGCAGCTACTTTGTCCGCGAGCGTCGATACATTCGTTCTTGCCTCGATGATATCATAAAACGGAACATCAATCTTAAACGTTTGGAAAAACCACGTCCGAAACTCTGTCGCAAGCATACGGTCCATACCAAATGCCGCCAAAGATTTACCTACGTCAACTTTCTCGAGTTGTATTGACAACATCTTCGCCAGCTGTTTCTTCGTAAGTCCAACGGCTGCGTCTTTTGGGGACTGGCCTTCTCGATCCACTATGCTCTCCTTCGCTTCGTGGTCATCAGACAAAGACGAGGCACTTTCTCGAAATAACTGTGGACATAGTCGAAGCTTCGCTCTACATCGCCATGTCCCCAGATCTAGGAGACGACCAGACTCTTTACCTATGGTCTAGCGGCAAGAGAAAACAGGTGCAAAAGCTTAGCCACTCGAGGACGTCGAATGTCGATTAATAACAACCGATAGTCGAGCATGCCAGATTAGCTATCAGACTAAGTAGGCGTTTCAATGTGAAAACTCAAGCCTATGAATTTGGTTTATTTATTTGCTCCATTCTTCTTGCCACACAAGCTCTGATTTCAAAATTGTGTCAACAACAGAGCTACTTCAAAGAGGTAAATGAGCTACTTGTCCATTAAGATTTCTCTACGAAAACCAATCACTATTTACTGCCTCCTTGCACCCCGGTGAGAGACTACGGCGAGTTCACTCGATGCGGGTTTGTCGCTAATGCCTGCGAGAAGAACATTGCCACGTTCCGAGACGGAACAAGATCATGTTCCTTTCGAAAATTTCTGTGGGTTCAATATCCTGAAAATCCTAACCGAAAGGACTTTCGAGCGTATTATTGCTTTGCAACAACCCCGTTAATCGGCTACGAGGGAACATGCTCGGGGGTACATTAGCATGCAAGGAATGATTTTATAAACATTAGAACGGGAAATAATTCGCAACTGGCTTATTTGATACACCCCCCCTTTTCGTACATTCAAACCCCACATCCTCAAAAAATAACTTAGCAGAGTCTATTTAAGCACATCAACTCAATCAAACCCTTCCCCTTCCTATCATTCATGCCTCTCGTCCCACTTCGCCGAGAGAACTAAATCTTTGGCTGAAAGCTTTTCTCCGGAGCGAGAGAATGAGATCAAAGAAAGAAGAGACTCTCGTCGCTCGCACAAAAAAAACCATCACTTCTCCATCTAAGTACATAGAACACGAGCACTTTTCGTCTACTAATATACCTGCTAATCTCTTCAAATCTCACTCGTCTTCTCATTCTAATATAAAACTAAAACTATACCTCGTTAACATCCCTGCCCCTCTTCAAATCTGCAAGCAAATGTACATGTAATAAAAGAAAATGCCTTCAAAAAAAAAGCCATTCTAACTTCTCAAGCATCACTCAGATTCGAACTCTGAGCATCACCGTGTTAAAAAGTTCAACAAATATCAAAAAGACAAATTCAGCTGTTGATTGCAGAAACACGAGCGACCAATATATTTGATCGCGCACATAACACAACTGCCCTGCGATTCTTGTCTATGAATATTACCGTTGCTGTTGTTTATATACACCTTACATTTTAATACATTTTTTGAAATTCTCCAAAGAATTTCACCCGCTCAAACCTCCTTTTAGAAAGGTCGTGATATCCTCCACCAGTAGATGGTGCACCCAGACACCATAACATGACACGAGGTATTTCTACCTTGAAAGTTATACCTTGAAAGTTATACCTTGAAAGTTATACTCCGGATCGGGTAAACAAGAGTAAATTACCACAACATAAGATTCCGAATCGCCCAACCTCCCAGCAATGCCCCTCGAGAATCCGAACAAGCATCAAGACCCACTCGAGCATTTTCGCCCCATATCCTCCACTCACAACCCACCACCACCCACCCCCAGTGGTTACAGCGGCAGCGTATCCTCGTGCCACACTCCCCCCTTCCCCCTTCCCCTTCCACCAACCACCCCCCCGCCCCCCAACAAGCCTCCCATCCCCGCTCCGCCACCAGCAACCACACGCAAGCTAAACGTGTCCTCGGCCATGTTCCCCGAGGTGAGCAGCTCGATGGCGCAGGAGAGCGAGGTCCTGTTGGCGGGGATGACTTGTATGAATTGTTGCAGGGACTTAGGTTAGGGGTATAGGATGGTGGGGGAGGCGGAGATGGTGTTGATGGTGGCGGGGCAGGGGGGTAGCGTTGGTGGGAGGGAAGGATAAGGGAAAGGGGCTGAGGGAGAGGGTGGCGGCGGTGGGGATGGAGGTGGGGTGGAAGAGAGGGGAGGGATTCATGGTGGCTTTGAACTACGTCCAGCTCTTTTGGGTGAGATGAGGAACACGGTTAGCAAATTGGAAAGAATCAACACACTTGCCAGGATCTTTCGGCAACATATGGAGATAAGTACTCACCTGGGCCCTTTGAACTGGCGGATGAGGACAGAGTGCGGATGGAAGCATCGTGTATAGCAACAGGTCCTGCAGAAGCGACTCTTAAACATCAGCGGACCAGCTGTAACACGGCGTTTGTTTCGTATTGCTCGAGAAATGTCGTAAGATCCATTGGATGTATCCATAAAGACGTAACAATTCGGGCAATCTAGTACCCCTGAATCTGCTTCGACAGATACGGCTCCTCGAGGAATTTCGCCTCTTCATCCGTCAACTTAAACTTGATCGCCTCAACCGCCTGATCGATCCTCTCAATGCTGTTTAGCCCAATAATCGGATACTCCATCTTCTGCCTCAACACCCATGCCGTCGCCACCATCGCCATCCCCACCCCTCTGTCTTTTGCGACCTTCTCCACCCTGCCCACAATCTCCTTGTCAACATCCGTCTCCCGGGTGCGCATCATGCTCATTAGGAACCTGTCGGACTTCTCGCGCTTGGAGGAGCGGTCGTCCCAGGGGTGAGTGAGCACGCCGCGCGCAATAGGGGACCAGGGAATCATGCCGACGCCGGTGTCGAGGCAGTAGGGGATCATTTCGCGTTCTTCTTCCCTGTAGATTAAGTTGTGGAAGTTTTGCATGGAGATGAATTTGTGCCAGCCGTGTTTGTCCGCGATGTTTTGGAGGGATTGGAATTCCCAGGCTGCCATCTGAGTGAGTCGTCAGTAACTTCTTCAATGTTCCACTGACTTTGGTGATGTAGTTTGTATACCGAGCTCGCTCCGATGTATCTGACTTTGCCGCTGTCCACAACATCGTTCAATGCCTTCATTATCTCTTCTCTTGGCGTCTCACGGTCCAGTCGATGGATTTGTAATACATCGATATATGTTCCCAATCTTTCGACACTTGCGTCAACCGCATCGAAAATGTGCTTTCTTGAAAGTCCGGCCCGGTTGACAAACGGTCCGTCATTGACAGTTACTTTGCTGAGAGGCGGCTGGGAGCCGTAGTCGACGCCGAAGAAGCATTTGCTGAGAAGAACAACCTTGGAGCGAGGAATACTAAATTTCTTTAGGGCTTTGCCAATAATTTCTTCCGACACGCCATTCGAGTATACGTCGGCCTACGCAGCAATACCGTCAGCTCGGATACCACTAGATATTGTAGGGGGGAATTACGGTATCCCAAGTATTTAATCCAACTTTGTAAGCGTGCTCGAGTAAGGGTAGGGCTTTCTCTTCATCCAGGACCCACTCTTGCCAGTCAGGACTGCCATAGCTCATGGCACCAAGGATGACCTTCGAGATCTTGAGACCGGACTTGCCGAGGCTGTTGACGACTTAGCATGAGAGGAAGAAGAGAAGAATGCAGTAAGGACAGCCCACCGGGTGTACTCCATATTGATGTATAGTTTTCCGTTGATATTCGGGTGCTATGCAGATGCTACAATTCCTGTAAGTTACTAGAAGGGCAATTGACACGACTTGACCTTTATATAGGCGATAATCGAAGACTACCTCAATATTTCAGTCGATTATTATCACGGAGCACACGGATTTAGTCAGGCTATCGCCGGCGCTAAACTCCGTTCCTCCTATTTTGCATTCTTCTCCAGCCTTATCCACCCCAAACATTACAAATACCGGATTTTACCCTAAGCAACGTCACGCGCAACCAGTCATAGGCACAAGCCAAGGTCCGAGTTAGACACCGTTGACGTTGCTACACTAGCCGTCGCAATTGGACGCGCAAGACCGACGCAGAAACTTCTCGGCTGGTTGGCCATCTTTGAAGCTTCCATCCATTCTACGGCCCCATTCTTAATGGCCCCCGCTTCGAAAAGCTTAGAGTGGCCTGAAGCGGTTGGCAATGTATAGCTAATTCGATCATGAATCTCATACATTGATTCGACCCATGGCAATGAGGTTCAACAAATATCATGAATCCAGCACCGAGGACCAGCAGGTTGATGAGCAAGGGCCACGGGAGATGTAACATCTGACGAAGACTTATTCACCTTTTCCGACTCGGGACGTTGCAAGATGTACCGGACGAGTAGGTTGTTAGCGAGAGATATGGCTGGTGTGAACCAGATCCCCCTTGCTTTCCGACGACCTCAGATTGACACGAAAACGTAATTTAGCGATTGGGAAAGGATCAGTTCAAGCTGACTATGGACATACCCATCTCCCGGACTTCAGAACAGATCTCTATTTCGGTGTACCCCTATGCTTCTTTGCTCCATGATCTAGAAGGCCATCTGGTCTTGTGACATGGTAGCTTGTGTGGTGGTTCGTTCTCTTCCCCTCCTCATTTTGACCAGTTTTTCGTCCTACAAGCCTTCTCAGCCTCCATCCGCATTTTAATAACCTCTAAAATAGAAACCGGGCGTATCTCTTTCGTAGACTCCTCTTTTTGGGATTGTCCTCCTTCCCCTCTGAGAGCTTCTTATATTATGCCATTAGTTGGCATCATCTTTCCTTCTCTTTCTCTCCCTCTGTGCTCCTTTACTTCTTGGTTGTCCTTTCCTTGGCACAACAGCTCAAGAATCCAGGTTTCGTATTCGTAGCCCCAAGGAATATAAATATGGATAACGTGACATGTCAAAATCTCAACAAGAAATTGCAACGCAAAATCGATAGGACAGAAACGACATGTCGCTAAGAAGCATAGGCCCCGCCTCTATGGGACTGTTGTATGCTGTTTTGGGCTCACCGCCCCCAGTACCAGACAATCTCTTATCCTCAACCTTGACCATCCAAATGTGCCACTAAACACCGCCCTTCCTGAACATTTCACCCGCATGGCAATAGCTGCCGAAACTCTCGTAGATGTTAAGCCGTTTTACCACCAACCGTCATTGTAGTCATATATCGGTTATTCAAGGCCATAGTTGATCAACGAACTTCGTAACGAAGGAGCGAATAACATCTCTTCCACCCAACTCCGAAACGCCGCTAAAATAAGCGCCGGAGCGCCGACGGATTTCACTCGCTTCGGAAAGTCACGGGTGAATAACGAGCCTTTTATGCAAATTTCGTCCACTTTCTTGAGATCCGAGCCGTACACATGACCGATCGCATTCTCATTCGGTATCACGGGGAGTACCTTAATTCAGAACACATCAATAAAATACCGCGGGTAAAACAATCATGATGACAGACGCGTCATTATTCCTCTTCACTAGACCGAGGCAAGTCTAAGGAAGTAAGTACCAAGTATCCGTGCCCCTCACTAAGCTCATCCTAAGCGAAGGATGAGCTTAGTGAGGGGCACGGATAGGTAGCTTGCGGCCAGGGAATCAGTTTCGGTCTCCGTGTTGGGGGAAAAGACACTAAAGCCAAGCGTAGGATGTACAAGTCATCAAATCCTTCTCTGGTGTTGGGATTCGAAGGTGTACAGACTACAGTACATAGACGAGTGAGGTGTTTGATGGCGTTGTTGGTGATCGGGTTTTGTTCGAAACATCCGAGTCCGAGTATTCTACCCCGCTTCCCAAGGCATGCCAGACGTGCCAGGGTCTGTCTGCAATTTATGCGAGCTACGCGGGGCTGAGCGAAAAAAGCATTCGAGAGTCGCAAAAGAAAGCGTAATCCGGTTTCGCAACGACTACCTACCTTACCTACTCAGTCATCAATGGAACGGGGATAATCCCGTTATGTTGTATGTAACGACAGGTAGGGAAAGCCACAGCTGTGCTCACTTCATTTGTAGATTCAATACGGAATACGGAGTACTTCTAATCCATTCCGTCCTTCCATCCGCCCTTATGGGGCTGAACAAAGCCTCAGCCGCAAGCCGGTATCTGGAAACCCGCAGTAGATCAAACAAGCGAACAAGGCTTTGGCTCCTTGGTGGCATGATGAATAAGCGTGATGTTATAGGAAAGGTTTGCGAGGGGTTTAATAATACTGCCCCTTCTCTTTCACCATGCTTGTGCTGACACGGCTGACTCTTCGCGCCGTTGTCCGGGTCGGCTCAATGTTTGTACCTTCCTTGAATCAGACTTCCTGCCTGGTGGATGTGAGTTTGCATCAAATCAAATCAAAACACCTTTTATATGCGATAGCAAGATGCTTCTCTGTCTTGGCATGGCAGTCGACGTAGCAGCAGCTCACCGCCATGAGTTTTGTCCGCTGCTTAAAGTCACCAATGGACGGCAAAACCAATTCCTACCAACCCTTCCGTACTTTCTTACTTCTTACACCACAAGCCACACAAGCCTTACGGGCTCCACGACCTCGACTCCAGCATCCGGACGTTCCAATGGGTCTCTGGGAAGCAGTAAACTGGCAATGCAGGAAGGAAGACTTGGAGACGAAGCTTCAACGCAAGCGGTCTCCTCTACTGGCTCTGCATTGCGTACAAAGAACATAAAGCGGTCGGCCTCGAAGTCTAAGACATCCTTCCAGCTTGCCCATCCACCTCCGGCCGTCAAGCACAGGCAGCGGTTTAGCATCCGCCCACGGCTACTGCTACAATTGCAGCAAACGTCGGACTCTACTCGTCCGGTACCTGTCCTCGATGTCCTACCGTCCATTACTTTCGCACCTAGACTCGCAAAGAAATTCCCTCGAATATTCAAAGGCAAAGACGGTCTCCGCGCAGATGACTTAGTGGTTGTCCGAAGCCAGACCTATGATAGGTCAGGTGCACCGGAAAGTCAAGTAGGAAAATCTTCGGATGACGACGACTGGAACACGCGGGACTTCGTGGCAGCATTCTGTCAGATGCGAGTAGGCGAAGGGGCCGTACTCGGAAACACAGAGATATGCTTGAATCATGGGCCTTGCTGGGAAGCAATTTCAATGGCGAATGGTGCCTACGAGTTCGTATCTACCGACGGAGAAGGCCAAAAGACTGTTGCAAGATGGGTGCCAAGATTGCTTCCTGGTCGCCGGCGTTCTGGAAAAATACAAGAGCGCTCCGCTACAACGTCGCCTTCTGGAATTGAAAAGTTCAATTTTAGCATCATCAATCCCAATTTTCGACGCCACCCTGTCATTGCCACTTTAACACGCCAATCACTCGGCATTTGCGACCGATACTCTGTTCCGTCTACCCCCACGTTTCCGCAGACTTCAGCATCGCCAAGTGGATCACTATTCAGCGATATTGATGCTCAAGATGTAGACTGTGATGAGACTGAGACTCCACTAAGGACAATAATCGAAACTGACGATCATCTGAGGACTCTGATTGTTATCACTGGGTTATGGGTTGCTTTTCGAGAGGGGTATTCACCAAATTTTAAGTATAATGATCCGATTTTTTCTTCGGTAGCTGCAGCCAGGGCCCAGCAACAGACTCAGAAGTCTCATCATCGCCGGAGTTTATCCATCAATATAGGAAACCTTGCCAATGGTCGCGCGGGTAATAGCGACAGTGGAAAACAGAAGAGAGGGGCACAAACCAGGCCGGAGATTATAACGTCTTCTTCAGCTTCAGTGGCCTCAACATTAGCATCGCCAACTAGCGCACGTGAGACGCCCCGCAGAACTACATCTGCTGGTACAGCCTTCATGAATCGAGTCAATAAGCGAAGTGGCTCGTCAGCGGTTGTCCCGAGCGCCCAAAGTCCTATTGGCTTTCCCAGTCCGGTACCATCTCATGAAGGGATGAATCTGGAGAACCTGGCAAGTCAGCCTATTGAACGGAACTTTCCATTCGAATATCCGACTGCCTCTCCAAAGTTACGACAACGGCATACGAGTATGGGTGCCAACAAGGAATCGAGTCATCGTAGCTCGCTTACCACCATCAACGATTTGCAAAGCTCTGAAGGTTCCGCTACTTTAATGGATAGGAATGGAGGCAAGCCTGGGAGGCTGAACAGATTATTTGGCTTTATTCGAAGAACAAGTGGTGCTCATAAATAAGTCTCAGTGGGGAGGTCTACTGGTTCAATCTTCGCCAACAGGAGCAACGTCGTCGACGCTTTGTTTTGAAAGGAGACATGGGCAAATGCCCAGGGGTTTGTGGGTCATGGCGACAATCTGACTTTGGGTTAGTTATCGTCAGCCTATACCGTTATGAAGCTGGGGCTTCTACTACTTACAGATTTATTGCTCACATCTTACCTACAAAGCCTCCTATGTCTATCTATTATTTCTATACGCCGAATGGGAAGAATAGATCAGACCTCACTATTCACGTGATACTTCCACATCTAAACCCAGTAAACCGGTCTTATAGACAGACCTAATCCAGCCTTTGACAGCAATTACCCTGGCTTTGACATTTCGCATTTCTGTGCTCTTAAATTCCCAGTCCAGAACAGTGCTACGTTCTTCCAGATATCTTCGCACTTCTCGTTATGGAAAGCATCAATAAGTGCAAAACCGATGCTTTCACCCAAGGGGGGCAAGGGAGTAAGCAACATGTCTATTACTGATCTATCTACCAATGTTCAGGCGATGCGAACAGCTACCTAGTTAAACATGGTGGTAAGCTCATCAAGTTTCGATTCAAGAGAATGCTATTTATTTGTTGGGTTGATGGTAATTGGAAGCGTTTAGTGCCTGAGAACAGCACTGTAAACTTACTTACCAAGAGATAGTAAGATATGAAAGAAAAACAGAACTAGGTACTGCTCAACGATAGAGATTGTAACGGCGGGGTCCAGCAGCCAACTTACATGATAGTCCTGAAAAATTACAAGTATCGATCAATACAAGTGAGAAGGCGTAAAACGGCATTGAGACCGCCGTAATCCGCAAAATCGGACGCGTTCTGCACACAAAAATATCCGCCTTTGTAGCTTTCAACCTCACCTCATCTGTTATTAAAGCAACTGTCAATAACATCAGCTTCTAAAAGTACTTGTTCACTGTGTGATGTATAAAAGCGGTTAAGATTGGATAGCGAACAGGTTCGACCTACTCCACTCTTGCTCTACAACAGTGACCCAGCCAGAATCTTCACGGCAGAGCAGAAGGTCAAGTTCCAAGCTTACCGCTGAATCTCACTACGCAGACCTCAATCAAAACCCTCAAAAGTTGCAAAGTCAAACAATTACCTTGAGCAAACGGACATCTGACACGCGGTCGCTTGCATCTGTGGGCTGGCAACATAACCCGTTATCAAGCGGCACCAACAATGCCATTCAAGAATGTCACACAATTACAACAACTATAGCGTTGCTTCATCAAGGGGTCCACCTAATTCGCAAGAGAGTAGTGCCTTCGAAAGCTTGACAGGTTCGCTGATATATTCTGATCATCGGACACCAATACAACAGAGCTATCCACGTACATGGTCAGGTGAAGAGAGCTGGCCAAACTACGTTCAAAAAGGCAATAACTATGAAATGCATTACCAAGGGTCGCCGACAAATAATGGCGGGAAATCTTTTGGCCATCAAGAACACATTCCTTACGATGAAGGTGATGACTTCTATGACAATGAAGATCCAGATACGGTCAGGGGAATCGAACAAGGTAATCAAATGTCTAACGGAATTGATGGTAGTACCTTTACCAGAGGCTGTAATACCGCTATGCTTCACGATGCAGCGTCTACCAAAGTTCGAACGGACAAGCAGCCGCAATTGTATAGTGTCCGACCTGGAATTGCAACTCCCAAACCAGATACAGCTGCTCTCAATGATAGAGCAGCCGAGTTGAGAGCTAAATTGCTGGCCACAAAGCGTGGGTCAACGCCTGGGACCCCATCTAGTCACCTCAAGAAGACATCCGGATATGGTTCCAAAGGCTATAGTGGATCTGACGACTCCAATGAACCAATCAAAAGTAGTCTCACCGAACACTTCACTTCAGACCGTCAGAATGACCTCGATGTCTCTGCTAGAAGATCTCTACCTGTGATAAATAAAACAGACGAAGCACACCGCACGTCTTCGACGCAGGTAGACGGTAGCCACGATATTGAAGCACTCTTTGCTGAGGCCAGGGCTGCAAACGCAGCTAGTGCAGCCGGGGTAATATCAACACAAGAATCCGGGGAAGAAGATCACATCGACAGAAAGCTCAAACCTAGTAACAAACAAACTACCACCAAACCTCATCTTCAATCAGAAGTTGCTACCAGTAAGAGTCGTTTGTCGCTGAACAAAACCATGGTTTCATCCGATGGCTCTGAGCTTGGGGAAATCCGTGATGACAAACCTAACCAAGCACGCGCACCCTACCCTGAGCCTTTAAAATCCACGAACTCAGGTCATAAAAACCGTGTCTCAAATGAAAAGCCAATAGTTCAGACCTCAGCCGACAATGCTTCAAAAGGTCAGGCAGTAGAGAAGCTCAATACAATTTCGTCCGGCGGTCCGAAGAGCAGAGCAGGCGGGAATTCTACGCAGCCCCAAGGTGGTTTGACCACTCATCAATCGCCTGGTAGTCCGTTGGTTCCCCAACATCGAAACAGCCACCAGACTCCACATGCTGAACATCGCCAAGAAAGAACCGAGCGACCACAGTCAAATCAAGACTTACGACATGAGCAAATGCGTGACCTTACCAGTCAGCCAGTTCAACGAGCAAAAGATAGCCTTGCAGCTGGCCAAGAACCATCTCGTGCGCCAGTATATGAATCCGAGCGTGTTTCTGCCGGTCGTCACAGACACTATGAACACGACTTTCAAGCATCCAGGGAGTACATTGAGAGAAATGCCCGAGCAGCTGCTGTGTACAAGAAAGAATTGGAAGATAAGGCTCGTCAACAGGATTCATCACGAACAAAAATGGGAAATGTTGAGTCAGACGCCTCAACTGACACAAGAGAAGTTCGAAAGCGGCCAGCATTGATGCCTAAAGCAACAATACCCGCGGAAAAGCCCTTAGCAGCTGATTATCACCATCCTAATCAGACTTTGGACAATAGACAGCCCAGAAAAGAGACACGACGTGAATTAAAAGCCGAAAGTGGCAAACATGCTGTGGAGAGCACCGAAGATCTAAAAGACTGGCTTGAACTAACTAATTATTATGACCTTCAACTGCGCAATCAACGTCTTACCCTTTTTAGAGAAATGAAAGCTACTGATGCTCACCGAGCGGAGCTCCAACGCCAAGCTGAACAGCTTGGTATCCGGACACCATCAGTTCTATCTCAGGAGAGCAGTGAAGCGACCGCGTCTCGGAGCATCGCGTCTCCCAAGAATCTTCGCATCTCGTCCACTATTGCCATGCCACCCCCACCTGCTCCCCAGCGGGGAGGTCATGATGATCTAGGTATAAAGATCAAGAACTCCGCCAATCGTGAAACCTTATCGTCACCACGAAAATCAAAAAGAGCTCATGCAGACGATGATCTGGCGTCGAGGCATGCTCAGCCTAAAATGCCACGGCTTGACTCCAGTGGAGTTTCCAGTCAATCTGAACAACAGCTGAGCCCTGCCATCCTCAGAAGAGGACCAAATGCTTTGGAAGATCGAATCTCGGCAGATGATAGACAATATCCAACAGACTTTCGGGAGAGAAGCCGATCGCCACAGGCTCGGCGTAGGAGCTTGACACCTGTACCTCGACACAGAGAGCATCCTACCTCACCCACCCGATTTGAGATAGCAAACACGAGATCTGAGCAAGAGTTCCATGAGAACAATAAAAATCCGAGGGGATACGAGACACAATCTCAGGACGAACGGGGTAATTTCAGTACCGAATACAACCCACGCTGGAATAGCTATCGACCAAATGCAAATTACCATCAAAGCGCTCCTAACAGCAATTATCGAGGACGTGGTAGGGGTGGCCGGGGTGGGTATTATAACAACACTCGTGGCGGTCACAAGCCGTATAGGTACAGTGAAGGAAATCATGGTGTAGAGGAATTTGGCAGTGCCTCTTTGAACCTCCAAGCAGGTGGTCAGTCTCGCCGCTGGACCAAGATTCGTCCCTTTCTCCTACTTGCTCGATTTCCTTGCTGACCAGAGTTTATAACCACAGATTCGAGGTACTTTATGATTAAAAGCTGGACTTCTGATAACGTAGAGACCGCACAACGTGATGTAAGTTGAGGCAATTTAGGTTACTCCTGACTTCATCCATCACATGCTGTTCTTGATGATTAATATTACCTTGTATTGTTATTATAGTGCATCTGGGCAACTCAACCAAAGAACACCGCCATTCTCACCGAAGCGTACAATACCTGTCGCAACGTTATCTTGTTCTTCTCGATCAACCTGAGCAAGGCGTTTCAGGGCTACGTAAGTCTTTGTCCCCTACTTCACACTATACTAGACCACATTATCAAGAGACTTTATTTCATATTCTCCCCCTGCAAACATCGTTCGATATGGCAAATCCTCTTCGAGTTTCTCTATAACACCAATATATCGTTCTGTCCTTTCAAGCAGCTCTCCTCATACTTCTTCTACCAAGCAGGCACGAATGACTTCAGCCCCGAGCGAAGACAACCCTCCACCCAGCTGGTCTAAACCCCTCATCTGGAAAGCTTCGCCACCCTTCCACATCCGGTGGATCATAATCAACGACACGCCGTTCAACCGCACTGGGCACCTGAAGAACGCGCTGAACGAGGAACAGGCAGTTCTAGTGGGCAAAGATGGACAGGAAATCGAACCAAGCTGCGGACGAGACCTTTGTGAGTTGATCGATGAGGAGGCGAAGGTGGACGCTCAGGAAGGCCGGGAGCCAGGGGCTTGGGGATATGCGGGGCGGGGAGAGCATGGTGGACATGAGGGGTACGGGGGCGGGCATACGTACGATGGATATAGAGGCCGCGGAGGAAGGGGCAGAGGAGGTTATGGCGAAAGACGTGAATCTAGTGGGAATGAAGAATACGGCGGGAGTCATAGAGGGTATGAAGGTCGCGGAGGTCGTGGAAGTCGCGGAGGCAGTAGTGAGCTTCATGGCTATGGAAAGCCTGGCAATAATGGATGGGTGGGTAAGGTTGAGGGTGAAGACAAGATGGACTGGTCATGAGTGGGATGAATTGAGGTCCTATGGTTGGACAGAGCATGTATCACACAGAAAGGTACTGGATCTGCCTCAGCGAGTTAGCTGATTCGGCTACTTCGTACTTAGCTAGCTCTTTAAAATTGGGAGGCTTTAGGTAAATTATGCTTGCAGAAACAGGCGATAATTACTTTGGTTCACAAAAGAACCCGAGATGAGACACATCCAACCATAAAGTATGTCTATTTGCTACACATATTCAAGTCTCCGTGTACTGTTACAGAATACGAAGATATACGACGGCCAAACATGGAAAGAGATCGGCCACTCGCTTACAGACCTGCTGCCTATCGTCCATTTCGAGTTGGACCACCTTCGCACAGCCTTGCGCTGTCAACAAAGTGACGGTGACTCATTGATACTTCGTTCAGTACGGCATCAGGTGAAAGAGAAAGAGGCTTCCGCTTCTTCGTCTAAGACTCAGAAAGCGCCAATGCTGCTGATCGACGGAGTCCGATGTGAGAAGCTTTCAACTAAAACCACATTGGCCATTAACCCCTCTACCTAGGACTGCTAGAGATGGCTAATTATCGCATGGTCTTAGACCAGCACTGGGAAGCTGAAGCTGGATCCCTTCGCTCGCGCGCCTCCAGTGTGATTTCTACAGGGACGAAATTCAGCTTCTCCACCTCGGCCCACGAAGAGCACCCCAACATCGATGGAGTTCTCGGCAGGCTCAACTCGGTTGCTAGTAGGGCTCGCCCAGGATCAATCCTTTCATGCGAAGAACCTGCGCCTCCCTACGATGATCGAGAAGGAATGGGCATTTCGCAGCCTCCTAGCGCTGAGGACGGAAATCTCTCACGGACACGGTCATCCACCCCAGTCGCCGAAGAGAATGTACTTCCAACGACCACACCGCCCTCCGACTCTGAAAACGCCTTAAGTGACCATTACACCCGCATCATCCGCTCCCTCGATGAATCCCATGCCCGCGAACTCTCCCTCCTCACTCAATCTTATTCCCAAGGAATGTCCGCACTGCGTACCTCTCTCAATGACGCACAAGAACGTATCGAGCTCCTGCAAAAAGAACACGAACAACAGCTCGCGGCTACCCGCAATGAAATCGACCACACCTATCGTAAAGAGTACAAAGCTGTAAGGCGCGAAGTGGAGAAGAGCCGGGAGGCGGCTGCGACAGAGGCCGCGGCGTTGAGGGAGGAGCACGAGAAAGCGATTGTAAAGGCGAGAAATGCAATCGAGGATATTTGGGAGGCGAGGTGGAGTGATCGAATCAGGGTTGCGGCGGAGGAGGTGGAGAGGATTGAGTCAAGCAGCCAGCAGAGGCTGGGAAGAGCAGCTGAGAGTATTACAGAGCTAGCTGCAAAGTTCCCAGAATTAGCGCAAGAAGTAGAAGGCTTGGTTGAGGGTCTCTGAAGAATTTGGATATAAGTCCGGAGCTTGACGTTCCAGATACTACGTCCACCCGTCATAGGCGGTGTACCGTACTGATCAAGTATGGCCTGGCACATCACACACCAGCCAAATCCGGTGGTCTCACCATGGGTGGATTTTCAACCTGAAATACCTCCAACAGGACCGGATCAGAAATTCGGAATCTCGGATACAATATCTCAACCCTCCCTCTTACTTTACTTCCTCATCACCCGCCTACAACGATATCCACAGTCGCGGGGAGGATAAACCCACGAATCCCCAGACACCTCTAGCCCTACTCAAAAGGACCGCAACGAGGGAAAACCGGGGATACGGTCAAAGCCACTGGAATCGTAATCCAAGAGCAACGAGCAATCTGCCAGAGACCCTCACGCCAGGGGAAGGAACGACAGGCTCCAGAAAACCCACGCCCGCCCCTCCCAGAAATATTAGAAACGCCAACAATCCTTCTCATCCGATACACATCATGCCTACTTTAAAAATCCACTTGAGAGCAACGTCCAGCACGGGCTATAGATTCCCTCGGACCCCCACAGACTTCACCATCCCAGCAAAAAACAACACTCACATCAGCAATTCCTCTCCCAGATCCGGGCCAACTGGGAAATCTTTAGTAGGGAGGGGATGGGTCTGGAATCATGGTGGGAGAGGGATGGGGGGTTTTTGAGAATGGAGGGATGAAAGAAGTGATGGAAGAGGTTGGGGTGGGAGAGCGAGTGGAGGGAGTATTGATTGAAAACCCGATTCTGTCTTTAGGTTGACAATAGATGGAGAATGCCGTGTTAGATGTCTGATTAGCAAATATATCAAGAAAGTAATTACTGCTTCTCTACCTACTCCAAACACCCATTGATGAGAACGTTGGTGAAACCGAAAAAGCCGCGTTTTGCTAAGCATAAAAGTACACCCCTCATGTCTTATGTATATACATTTTCCCAACCCCTCCTTCCTCTTCCATTCCCCTTCACTCAACCTCCGCTTTAACCCCCCTTTAATCCAACCCACCCACCTACCTCCCCACCCCCACTCACTCACTCACCCTTCAGCTTCCCCTGCATAACACTAAACGCATCCTCCAACAAATCCATCTCCTCCTTCATATGACTCGCCTTCAACCCTGTCGCCACACTCGCACTCGGGTTCCTGCCCGCATACATAACATGCTTCCTGCTATGATGCACGGTCTCATTCAACAGCGTCTCAATCCGCGGTTGCGTGAAGCTCCACGCGCCCGCATTCAGCGGCTCCTCCTGGCACCAAACGATCGTCTTGGCGTTCTTGTACATATCCAAGTTTTCTTTTAGCTGGGCCCAGGGGAAGGGGTTGAGCTGCTCGATGCGGGTGATGGCGACGTTGTTGAGTTTGTGCTGGGCGCGATGTTTGTGGAGCTGCACATAGGCTTGGCCGGTGCAGAGGATGACGCGGTCGATTTCTTCCGGAGGGGCGATGGTATTGTTGTGGTGTTCTGGGTCGGGGAGGATCCATTCGAAGTGGGAGTCGCCGGTGAAGTCTTCGATGGGGGAGCGGGCGAGGGGGTGACGGAGGAGGGATTTAGAGAAGAAGAGGATGAGTGCTGTAGAGGGAGAAGGGTATTAGTGTTGTTGGGGTAGGTGAGCGAGCGGCGGGGCCTTACGTTTTCTGAACTGGCGGTTCATTTGCCGACGGAGTATATGGAAAAGATTGGATGGTGTGGTCAAGTATGCTATTTGCATGTTGCAGTCTTGATGTTGGCGTTCAAGCTTGTCCGGTGACGGGAAGATCCTAGGATCTTCATTACAAAGTTGCAAGTACCGCTCCATTCTGCCAGAGGAGTGCTCTGGGCCCTGGCCATCGTAACCGTGGGGAAGCGACAGAACGAGACCGCTTCGCTGGAGCCATTTCACCTCTCCGGAGGCTATGAATTGATCGATGATGCATTGGGCGTTGTTGGCAAAATCTCCAAACTGGGCTTCCCATATCACAAGTGCATTTGGCGACGAGAGCGAGTAGCCGTATTCAAAGCCCAGACTATGAAATTATATTAGCAGGAAGCAATGAAGCAATGAATCACTTTCACAATATACTACTTACACTCCGAATTCGCTCAATGACGAATTGGTGATGACGAAGCTCGCCTGATTGTCGGAAATATGCTTCAAAGGTGTGTAAGTTTCTTCATTCTCCTGGTCATGCACCACGGCATGACGCTGAGAAAATGTGCCTCTCTCCACATCTTGCCCTGATACTCTAACATGGTGGCCCTCTTCGCAGAGTGTACCGAATGCAAGTGCTTCAGCAGTAGACCAATCGATCGACTTGCCCTCATCTACAGCCTTCTTCCTGTTGGCTAGAATTCGCGTAAGGTTTTTATGTACGTGGAAGCCCTCCGGTGCGCCACCTATCACACTGCCAATGTGCTTAAGTCTCTCTGAAGAAACGCCAGTGGGCAAATGTGGCAAGACCTCAGTGGCGAGTTCTTTAGGCGATTTGAACCCATTCCATGCCGATGTCAACCATTCTTTGGAGGTCGGCTGATAGTCCTTGCTTGAATCAAAACTTCTAGTCAACATGCCCCAGACCCATTTCTTGTGCTCCTCAATATCATCTTTTGTGAATGACTCGTCCTTTAGAAGTCTGTCTTCATACTTCTTGAGAGCCGACTCCTGTTGAGCGATGCGCTTATACATTAGTGGCTGGGTAAATGAAGGTTGGTCAGTCTCATTGTGTCCCTGCTTCCTATAGCATACGATGTCTATAACAACATCCTTCTTGAATTCGGCACGCCAATCGGCGGCGACTTGGCACACAAAATTTACAGCTTCTACATCGTCACCATTGACATGAAAGACAGGGGCATCAATAGCTTTTGCAATATCCGAACAGTAGGGAGTTGACCGAGCGAAACGTGGATCCGTCGTGAACCCGACCTGATTGTTTACAATAAGGTGGATAGTTCCGCCGGTGGAGTACGCTGGCAGCGCATGAAATCCCATCGTCTCGTATACGATACCTTGAGCGGCGAAGGCAGCATCGCCATGCAGCAAGACTCCCATCGCCGAAGTGAACTCCTTTTCATCATGGTTGTAATGCTGAATAGCTCTTGTTTTACCCAGCACAACAGGATCCTCCGCCTCAAGATGAGATGGGTTTGCAACAAGGGAAAGTTGTACACGTTTGCCCGAAGGAGTGGGACGCTCGAAGTTCATGCCCAAATGATATTTGACATCTCCAGATCCTTCATCGGACGGTTCCGCAGAACCTCCAAATTCGCTGAAAATAGATTCGTTCGGCTTTCGTACGACGTTGCTAAGTACGTTGAGTCTCCCACGATGGGGCATTCCAATGACAATGTCTTTGACCCCGTAGTCTACACTTCGATCGATGAGAGATTTCATTCCAGGAATCAACGTCTCAGCACCTTCAAGCCCAAATCTTTTGTCATTAGGGTACTTGGTTGCGAGGAATGATTCAAAACTTGAGCTCCAAATTAGGCGATCTAATATCCTACGTTTATCATCCACGGAGTATCTGTATGGATTGGGGACTTCGATGCGATTGCGGATCCAATCACATTGCGCCTTGTCCGGGATATGGATGTACTCCACGCCGTATGCTCCACAGTACAGTCTCTCGCAAACACCGATGATCTCACGCAGAGTCATCTTCTCTCGTCCTTCGGTCTTGAAGCGGGGGAGAATTCCAGGCCCAAGGCTGTATTCCGTGTCAAGATCCTTTTCCGAGAACTGATAATGGTCAAGTTCCAACTCCTTAGGCTTGTGATATCCAAAATGTTCTGCTTCCCCACGAATACCCAGCGGATCTGTCTTGGCCTTGTGGTGCCCACGTGCTTGATATGCCCTCACCAAAAGCTGGACCTTCAAATGGTTTGTGACGTCATGGCCCTGACCCGTAGCATAACCAACGCCAGGCATGTGCTGAGGCACACCACCAGCAGGAGTTGGGACAATTGTAGGTGGAGGTTGAAACGCTTGTGACATGGGCATATTGCCACTCTCCATGTTTCGAAAGTAGACCTGCCATGAGATGTGTACGCTCGTTGGGTCATGTTTCCACTCCATGTACATTTCATCTATGTAGTTCGCTGTATTACCTTGCAGGAAGGAGTCATTTGGGTCCTACATGCGCGAATCTTAGCTCAGATGTAAACTTTGCCAGGTTTGGATCGTAGGGCGCCTACCACTCCTTTATTGGTGTCTTCCGCAGCCGCGGCGTAGGATCGCTGCTGAAACCGTTGCAAAGCCACCGGAGGCTTAGTAAAACGCGTTGGTGTGAGGGTAGAGGTTTTGAGAGCACCAGCTGTACATGCTGAACGGTATTGAGAGCAGCTACCTCGTAAGAGGCGGCTGCTCGAGCCACGAACAGATGTCCTGAGCATCCCGAGGGGGGAGAACTTAGCTCAAAGAGAACCTAGGTGGGTAAAGAGTAACATCTACGAGAACTTCAGTCAAAGCTGACGCTTGTGACCGTTTGCTTTGAGGTTACTCTAACTGACAAGCTTGGATGTAAAAAGCCGCACCGCCAACCCCGGATTCCGCTCCGCTTATTCCGTGTTCCGCTGCCGCTAGATAATCCGCGCTAATCCACATTCGTCCATATGTACCCTGCTGGGATTCTTTGCGACTGACTGCTCTCTCATGGCACCACCACGAGGCTCTGCCGCCTATAAGAAAAAAGATGGCACCCTCGCTCTTTCCAAGGACAGTCACTCTGTTTCTTGGACCCCAGTGGCTCCGCCGGGGTCCAAGCCTGCCTTGACGCTGTCTGTGTCCAGTATTACCAGTGAGTTATGAGGTCACATAAACTTGTATATTGCTCAGAATTGAGTGATTGTCAGATCTCCAGCAGACGCCTGCCAGTAGTCCCAAGGTAATGCTCAAGATTCTTGCTTTGGCACCGGGGAGTTCCGAACCAGAAACACATGTCTTTTCGTTTACATCGCCCACGACTGCAAGGGCTGAGGCAGATGCCATCAAAGATGCTCTTAGCAGAATCATACAGTCGGCAAAAGCTGGAGGTGCTCCACTGGCTGCCCCAGGTGGAGGGGCCTCCTCAGCTGCTATGGCTATTGCCAGTGCAGTATCATCCACGCCCCAAGCTGGTGGAGATATCACCGCCTTCTATGATGATGAGAGACTCAAGTTAGACGTTGAACTACAGCACTCTCTACTGAAGGCGAGTCCTTCGCTTTCGAAAACGTTCATGGAATCTATACGGACAAAGCCAGAAGCAATCAGGAGTTCTCAATTTACAGCACAATTTTGGTCTACAAGAATCCATCTACTACGTGCACACGCCATTGAGAAGAACCAAACCAGAGGTGCTTACAACGTACTTTCGAGTGTAAAGCCGGTGACTGTAGATGGCACCATGAGACTTACAATATCAAAAGAACAAATTCAATTAATCTTCAACCAACATTCTCTGGTCAAACGTGTCTATGACGAAAACGTCCCCAAGCTCAGCGAAAGCTCGTTTTGGGAGAGATTCTTCCAAAGCAGACTATTCAAGAAGCTGAAAGGCGAAAAAATCACCGAAAGTGATCCCACAGACCCAACTCTCGACAAATACCTCCAGGATGACGAAGACACCGAGCGAGCCAAACGCCTCATGGCCTCCCATGTCCCCCACATCATCGACATTGAAGGCAACGAAGAAAACCACAGCCAGCGCAAAGGCAACGCCCCAGACCTCACCATGCGCCCCACCTCCATAGATCGCGTTCCCATAATTCGCACCCTCAATGCCCTAAGTGAGAAAATCATGTCCCACGTCGCCCCCAACGACATCGACCCCTCTCTCCCCGTCGACGAAGAAACGTACAATTCCCTCGCGCTGCAAGATCTCCGCGGCGACGCCGAAGAAAACCGCATCATCCTCAACATCAGGGACCAATCCCGCTTTTTCTCTTTGGACAAACAAAACGGCGTCTCTGCTGACGCCCTCCTCTACGCCCGCCAAGACCCCGCCCAAGTTCTCCACCTCCTCCAGAGCAACCTCTCGGACGCAAACAGCCCAGACCTCAACCTCGAAACCGCCATCGGCTTCGACCCCGACAGCGACTCCGACGACTCCGACTCGGAATCCCACCCCAGCAAACCCCCCCACATCGGCGCGCACTCCGCCCTCTCAGCCGCAACATCCCAAATCCTCACCGCGATCTCCCTCCAGCAACACCAAACCTCCTCCACCTCCACCACGATCTCCAGCACCACGCCCCTCCCCCCCCAAATCCACGACCGCCTCACCCTCACCCACGCCACCACCACCGAATTCCTCTCCCACTTCTGGTCCGCCTTCCTCTCCGGCGCGCCCTCCCGCGCTGACTCCGTATTCAACCTCGTTGAGACCCTCAACCGAGCCATGGACCGCATCAACGCGGTTGCTGAGGACGCCGAGGCGGAGAGAGCGAAGGAGGTGGAGAGGGTGAAGCGGCAGATCAAAGAGCGGTATGAGAAGACGGGCAGGAAGGTGCGGTATGATTTCGAAAGTATTGGGGGTGGGGCAAAAGTGGTGCAGCAGCTGCTGGGGCCGACGGTGAGGGCGATTGAGGTGGCGATCGGGGAGTATCGGAAGGCGTTGGGGGAGGGGGGGGAGAGAGATGGGGGTTGAAAGTAACGTTTGAGGGAGGCTCCATTAGGCGATCAGTCTGCACCATTTTGGCATAGCGCCGGCGTCAGTAATAGGGAAGTTATATGTAGATCTTGCAACGTTCTGAGATTTTGAGGTATGGGATTGGGTTAGGGTTGAGAGTATAGTCATCTATGTCCTGACAACTGAAGCACAAGGTGGCTTCACGATCGCTAATTTTCCCATATTCGAATCGTAAGCCAATCCAGCTGCTCCTGACAGCAATCTAACCAACAAGCACAGAACACCCATGCCCCCCCTAATGAATCTAAGCTTTCCGGACGAGGGCCCCCAAGCCCTCCATGCCTCAAGAGACACAGTGCACCGAGCCACTGCCGTCTACGCTTCAGAAGACTAATCCAGGCCAGTATTCCCAACGCAATTTCATACAGCCACCTAACGCCGTTCCAGAGCTCCCACGACATCTTTAGCCCCCATGGACGGTTTAGAAGATTGGACCGCAAACCACCGGTCTCGCATTCACCGCCTGCGCCTCCCGATGATTGACCATCCGCACTCGTTCCTCACCGCAATCTGCCTCCTCAATCCCACAGCAAACGAAACACGTAACCTCCCAGAACTTCTTCCACTTGCTGTCTGCGCCCTCTGCTGCCTGTCGCTCTGCCTCTACTCCTCCCTGTATCTCGTCCGGCGAAGTCTGCGTAGTCTGCTGCTGCGCCACCTCGGCTCCTCTCTGCCCCTTCCCACCCAGGCCCCCTCCCTCGCCTCTAACCCACGGATGCCTCTCCCACACCCTTCCCACGTTGGGCCTGAACCGGCCACAGACCAATACCCCGCCTTCCCCTCTCATAACAACCCCTCTCGGCAGCCCCATCGTCTGCCGCCTCCACTCTATCTCTCCTTCCCCCATCGGCCTGAAATAGTCTCGGAATCTTAGTCTTGGAGCGGGTAAGCGGTAGTTTGCTGCTTCAGGCGTGTTGAACGTGGGTAGGCCAATAGGTGTGGGGGAGCGGTGGGGTGCTGGGTTCACTGGATGATTTGTGCGAGGTATAGTGGTGAGAGGTGTGGGCGAGGGAGATCGGGAGGTTGTTGGTGAGGGGAGGGTGGGTAAGTGATGGGTGGGGAGCGAAAAAGATTGCTTGCGAATGGATTTGAGGGAGAGGGAAGAGCGGAGGGTAGCGAAGGAGCGTTGTTCCGTGATTGTCTCCAAATAGTGCGGGTAGTGGACATTCAGAATCTTTCTCGTGGTTGATGTTGTAGCCGAAGGCGGAGCCAAGTGCGTCTTTCTGGGAAGGAGACGGCGTTTGGGAGGTTTCTTGAGCTCCACACAGGAGGAATCCCAGTCGCCAGTTGCGGCGATGGTTTCAATGTTGGTGGGAGGGATCCACTCGTTGGATGGGACGAGGGAGGCTTCGTAGATGGAGCTGTGGGTACTAGGGATTTCTTCCGAGGAGTCGACATGGGGATGAAAGGCGCGAAGGGAGACTTTGCGGCGGAGCTTAGGGAGGTAGGATCTGGCGTCCACGTAAGGTGGTGATGGTGGAGAAGGAGTGCGGCTATGGGGGGAATTGGTGGTGTCTTCGAGGGGAGGGCGGGAGCGAGGCGGTGTTGTCCGTGATCGATTCATTGAGATGCGTGGGAAATGATGCTCGAAGTAATCCTACAGCGTTTTATGGTAGCAATGCTAATGCCGTAAGGCGTGGAAGCTCATGGGGCCAGACGTAAGCGAGAGTACAGTACCTTAGGTGATGCGAGTGAGTTGAAAGCATGTGGCTCGTTGATTCCTGATCTGGAAGTTGCACTGAGTGACGGAACTAGTCGACGACGACAACTTCCGTAAGAAAAGTTTTATGAATGACTAATCGATACAATGGAGAAAACCGATCATGCACTAGACTTTCTTTGTCTTTAGGGCTAACAGACCTCCTGTCCCAGTAGAGGCTTTTCATGTTCTTTTCCGTAATCTTCGTTGAATATAATGTACACTCCAATCCCATTTTCAGTCTAGCAAGTAGTTATGGCGTGCCGTTTTCGTTTGGTACTCGTTACACCCCACTAATGTCAATATGTACTTCCAATTCGTGAGTAGTATACAGAAAGGCTGGCATGTTCCCCTTTCTATCCAGTCAGACATGGTGTACTCTACTACGCAGAATTAGTGTAACAGAACCTCTGAAGCTCCCCGCAGACTCCAATCGAAATGCAAAATCTGATACCAGCACATGCCCGGCAAGTAACAAGCGTCGTGATAAAAGCTTTAACGGCTGTTTCGAAAGCCTTCCGAAAAGACCATCGCAGCATCTCGGTGGCTCATATAATCTCAGTGTGCGGTCATACTCTGGCTCAAAGAAGATTTCCCTGTAGACTGGTCTCGTTTTAAGGTGCGAACGAGCGCTTCCAACTTTCGGCGTTCGTCTTGCTCAGCCTAATTCTGCCGTTAGCCTCTCCATGATGCAGCATACAATGACGCTACTCACCCTTAAAGCCTTCATGTTCTCCGCCCTGGTCTCTCTCATCATCTTTTTGAATTCGTTCTTCAGTACACTCGTGCTTGTAGTTCCTGGAACCATTACTTCTCTGCCAGCAGAACCTGGACTTTGCGTGCCAAGCCAGCGCAGCTTCTCCTCACTCAGCTGACCTTCGAGGGCCTCACATCGATCTCGTAAGCTGTCAACGTAGCTCTCAAGCTGGTCTCGTTCTTTCTCAAACTCAATGCTGGCCTTAGTCATCACCTCATATTCGCTAATGGTCTCAAAAAGCTCGCGTTGTAGAGCTTGCACTCTCTGTGCCATCTCCGCATGCTTGCCGCTGACTGTGTCGTTCTGCGCCTTGAGTGCTGATAGTTCACTAAGTAAAGATGTGTTACGTTCATTAAGCTCTTCAAGTTCTTTTTGCATGGCAGGGTTTGGTATCCCCTCAGCCGCTCGTTGGGCCCTTGTGCCGTAAGCTCCGTCAAGCTCAGCTCTTGCAATGGTGACCTCTGTTTGCAGGCGAACCATCTCACCCTCCAAATCTTTCATTTCGTTCTGGGCTTTCTCGGCTTCTTGAGTCTTGGCCTCGATAGCTTGCCTAAGACTCTCCTCGTTCACTTCTTGATGTGCTTTGGCTTCTTTAAGTACTGCTATATCGGCAAAAAGATCCTGAATCCGCTGATCAGATTCTTCTAATCTGCCTTTATGATCTGCACCTAGACCTGCAATTTCAGCCTCAAGTTTCTCAATTTCTTGTTGCTTGGCTCGCAGCTCGGCATGAAAACGCTCCTCCGCCTCTTTGAGGACGTGATGTTCTTGCAAAGCAGCTTCCTGCCTTGACGCGTCAAACCGCTCCGTAAGAAGCGCCAACTCGTCCTTGGTCTCGTTAACTTCTTTGTCTTTCGCTTCAAACTCCTTCTTTGCCTGCTCAAGAGCCATGGTCTGCTCCGAAACCTGCGCATCCTTCTGGGCATCAGATTTGCTATTCAGGTCTCTTTGCTGCTGGACCTGCCGTTTCAGAATCTCCTTTTGATCCTGCAACTCGGTGACTCGGATGTGAAGAGATTGAACCTTAGCAGAAAAGGATTGCAAGGAAAATTTTTCGTGAGGTACGGCTTGCTGGACTTCGCCGTTTTGCTGGGTTCTTCGCCTGGAGTCTTCTTCCCCTGCAATCAATATGTCCCACAACCCTAAAAGGGTAGTTTCGAATTGCTCTGCTTTTTCTTCGTGACCAACGGCTCTAGATGACATGGCTTGTCCATCTTCCATAAAACGTTGAACACTCTGCTCTAAGGTATCCAGCCCGTTCTCAAGGTAGCCTATTTGTTCTTTTGTGCTTTGGCCTGAGACTTGAGGAGGCAAAGGATATCCTGCATTCTGTTCCTTGCCACTCCGGGATATGATACCATGAAGCTGACTGTTGAGGTCCTCTAGTCTCTCCTCTATAGCATATGCCGATTGCTTAGCATTTTGCGATATGACATTCCGATCCTGCTGGATGGCCTCGAGACCCTTCTCGAGGTAACTCAATTGGTCTTGAAGCGCAAGTTCTGCCCCCTCGTCTTCGTGAGTTCGGACTGGAGGGGCTGGCATTGGCTGACGTAGTGTTGCGGATTGGGCGATTGATTCTCTCAAGTGCTGATTGAGCTCCTCAAGTTTTCTTTCCGTCTCCAGAATCGTTTGCGTCTGCTGTGCAAAAGTGTCGCTCCGGCCGTTAGTCTGAGCATCTCCAATTTCTAGCATACCGTCAAGAGTCCGGTAGAAACTGAGATCATCGAAATCATGAGCTAGATTGATTTGACGAGAACCGTCACGGCCGTTGAGGAAATCCGGTAAGCTTTCAGGTGTGTGAGGTGGCATGTCGTTCTTCAAGAAACCCTTGTGGGTCATCTGTAGAACCCCAGCGGTGTGTTCCAGTAATCGCTTCTGTAGATCCTGTGCCCGTTTCTCCAGCTTCCACAGCTCTTGGGCCAGAGCTTCGCACTTCCTCGCGCTGGAAGCCATTTCATCGTCCGTCTTATTCAAAAGATCAACACTACCACCTCTACTACCCATTATGCTTCTTCGATGCCTTTTGGGGGAGTCCTTGGTTCCGTTCGCCGTACTCTCCCGGCTAGCATTGGGTGAGTACAGCCGGTTGAGAGACTGCGCTGCATCGCGGAGCTTGCTTTCGAGGACTAGCTTGCGCTTGGTCGCATCAATCCGAGTATCAAGAAGTGAAAGCTCCTTTTTAAGGTCGTCTATTTCCTCAAAGGACAGGACTTCATACTGCTGGCTGTCACCCATTGCCGTTTCCATAAGCAGGTGCATCGAGACAGGGTCGTTCGAGTCGAGCAGCGGTGAACTTCGCGGATGCACTTTGTTGAGCTACGTAGATAGTCAGAAGTACCCAGGTCTTTTGTAAGTGGTGCACTCACAGGGTTGAAACGCGGGTGATCTTCGTTCGAGCTTTCGAGTGAGCCCCGATATCCATCCAGGAGTACCGCCGATGAGGGCTGCACCTGAGAAATAGGCCCAGCACCATATCGGGAGTCGCTCTGGGACGAATACGAGAATTGTCGCCCGTGGCCGTTCATTGCGAGAGATAGTTGTTGGTGAGCTCAGTGGCTTTTAGGAGGAAGAGCGGTCCGTTAAGAGGTTACACGCTTTGCTCATTGCACAGGGAGTAGCGGATCGCCTCCATGGCATCTCGCCGTAACAGTAAGACACAGTTATATGGACCGCCTCGTGCCCGTATGACTGTCTATTTCTGAATTACATATCCTCCTCGCCTCGGGGCCTCAGACGTGGGGGGCTAAGCCCCTTCGGGTTAGCTCTGGTTACTTTTCAGTGCAGCCTCCGTAAAGTAGTAAGCAAAGCGCTAACCCTGAGGGGCTTAGCCCCGCACGTCTGAAATCCTGAGGCAACCATCCTCCCGTCGCTGCGTTTTGGCTTAGTAATACGGAAGAAACCGATTGTTGCCTCACGTGCACCTCTGCGTCCGGATTAACGAATTCTTCGTCCATTTCTGTCCACACTCTCAGTAAGAGCTGTTAAAAAAACATAGAGTACTTAAATGCCGTGCTATGTAGAACTACTATCAGTTCAAAATTTCCTGGCTCTTTTTAGCCTGAATCATTCAAGATTCGAAGATTGATCAAAATTCAAGATAACGTTCTTTTTTTTTCTCCAAAACATTTAATGCAACTATTTGTTGATTCCGCCATTTTGAGGGACTGATACATGATCTTTCGCAGCGATATGGCAAGGCTGTCATTTATGTTGGTAGACAGTCCTCTCTACGAAGACTGGTCATTGTTTGCGGACTTGACCTCGTGGTGATCTGTGACACTCATATAGTTTTGACATCATGTTCTTCGCAAATGCACAGCTAATGAATGGGGAAAAGCTTAAGATGGCACCTCTTTACTAATTATGATAGTGCTCTACTGAGCAACAGCAATGGCACGGTACCTCATTTTGCCGCTCTCAAGACGGTCAAAAGCCTTGTTCAAACCTTCCTCAGTCATTGGGAACTCCTCGACCCAAGGGTGGATGTTGTGCTTTGCCGCAAATTCAAGCATTCTGACGGTATTTTGACGAGCTGCACCGGCTCCGAACCTGGATTGTTGAGAAACCGGTCAATTGAAGCCTTGTTGAGGAACAAAATATCACAGGGCGACAAATTGACTTACGTGAGTTTGTAGCCGCCGACAAGGAAGGGGATATAACTGTAAGATCAGGACCGTCAAGAGTTGTTCTCAAGGACACTCCAAAATGTAAAAGCTTAGAGGTACGTACGGTATAGCTAGATCTTTCATCTGCACCGTCAGAGGAATAACCCACGCCTGCGGCGCCAAAGCAAGAAAGAACGTCTTCAAATCTGGCACCTCAGTCGTCGTAAAGATCATGCAATTCACACCCTCCCTTTTTCCCTCTGCAACCCCAGGAAGTTCCAGCTTTTCCACGCCTTTGGTGGTATAAAACTCATCCGCCCCGAGCTTGAAGGCATCTTCTCTTTTGGAGTCTGTCGACGAGTACACTATAACGGTATAGCCCATGGCCTTGGCAAATTGAATGGCGAGGTGACCTAAACCGCCTACGCCTACTACACCCACGATTGCGTTGGCGGCGAGGTCCGCCGTTACCAGGGCTTGATAGACGGTAGGCTAGAAAATCGGTTCATCAGTCGTATCCGGAGCTTCCGTTGACGGTTGAGTTGTCAAAGATCTCAGCTTACCCCAGCACAAACGAAAGGACCAGCATATTTCGAGTCCATCTCGTCAGGAACCTTGAAGGCTTGCTGCTCTTCACGAATAGCATAATCTCCAAGAGTTCCTTGATCGAGCTCATCAAGGCCGAAGTTCTTTGCTTCATTGCAGTACTGACGATAGCCCGTCATACATGGAATGCAATGTCCACAAGTCTATCAGTTCTTCTCGTTAACCTTTTTAAAGACTGCACGTCCAACCAAAGGAGCCAACGGAGGCTTTACGCTGTATACATATCTATTACGCGTAAGCACCCAACATTTGTTTTATCAAACCAGCCACGAATGCTGGCCTTACCCAACAACCACTCTATCCCCAACTTTGATATACCTCGTCGCCGAACCGACTTGTTCCACAATGCCAACGCCTTCATGCCCGAGACCGCACGCTCCTTGCCTACGATGATGGACGTCGGTAAAGCAGATACCCGAATGCGTGATCCTAACCGCTACCTCCGAAGGACTGAGCTCTCGGGTTATCGGCTCGCGGACTGTGATCTTGCCAGACTCGGAGCCATGGTAGATGTTCAAGGGTAATTTGATTTGAGTCTGAGACATGACGGGAAACTATCTGTCGTTTTTATTCTATCCGGACATTGCGGGTGATAGCTGGTGAGTATGTAGCTGCTTGAGGCCGATGGAGAGATATTTTAATAGTGAGGTTGAAATAGAGTGAAAGGGAAGGAGCTTTGTCACGGACATGCATTTAATCAATCGCCAACTAATTACCATCATGTAGATGAGGTTCCTCAACACCAGGAGTTGAACGAAGAGGATTGGTCATGCATGCATATAACAGAATTGCGGTTCGGTAAGGTAGGTATTAACCAATGATCGTTATGCAGGTCACTGAAAGTTGAGTAATCTTTTTGCAGAAAATGACTTTTTAAAACGAAAATAATTTATAATCCAATATTTCTTCTACATATCTGTTGCAGGAACCGTGCATGGGCGACAGAGGGGTGGGAGGTGTAGCGCAGTTATTTTGACGGCAAAAAAGCCATATGAGAGACTACGCTGTGCAATGGGATTGGATGGATGGATATACCATGTTGCAGATGCAGACCCTAATTTGAAACCCTAGAGTGAAATATACACAGATAAAGTGCCCTCTCATTCGATATTCCCAGCAGGACTTTGCAAGTGCGTTAAAAGGCCGTTAATCCAAGTTTACTCCGTACCAAGAAAAAGTAGTGTACCGATATTCAAAAAAAGAAAAAAGGAAATTCAATACGTCGTCGAGATATTCCCATGTCCAGCCTCGAGCCTGCCAAGTTTCTCAGGCTTCTTCTTCGCCATCATCCGCTGCATGCTCCAGACGTAAATGATGAATGTGAGAACGTATATCATGGCCTGGACGATCGTGGTGTAGAAGGCTCCAGTCTGTATGTCGATGTTAGTTGCAGTGTAACATTCAGAGCGAACAGCCATAGAACAAGGCTCACCTGGGTGGTACACAGCTTCCCAAAATCCACAAAGCTTTGGACTTCTTCCTGAATGGCGTCTGCCTGAGACCCACAACTGTAGCCCCAGAGATCTTTGCCAGTGTTCGCCATCTTGAACAGTCCCATACTAACGGCCCATAACCAGCACATGCACAGCGAGCAGAGCGTACCCGATATAGCCCGCCACGCTGCTCGTCGTGTTGGCCTTTTCTACGCCCCGGAAGTAGGCGCAGATGGTGAAGATGTTGAGGACGACGGTGACCAGTGATACAGCTAGAAGCATGAAGGTGGGCCAGAGCATCGTTGGACTTGCCCATATCGATGTGCCGTGGGCGGTGTGGTTCTTGGTTGTATAATATTTGACCAGGGCGTAGGTCATGGTGCCGGCGATGAGGATTGATAGTAAGGTGCTCAGGGTTCTCTGAATAACTCGGAATACTCGTATACGTCGTTTGATTCGCTGTTGTATTCAGCTTTTTGGCCATGGTCTCTTTTGCTACGGGGTCGGAACTCCCAAAGATCAGGCAGGGGAAGATAGAAACAGGATAGATCAAGCGGTCAATGGTATTTGCTTTTGCCGTAAAAATACTTTGACAGGGAGACTTGATTGAAAGAAGGGAAAACGAAAGTATAGAGCTGCTGGGCATGGAATGAGCTTACCAGGTCACGGCTCCGCATCGCAACCACGTCAACTTGCGCTTCATTCTTGCCAAAGCCCGGCGACGCCTGTAAAGCATACTCACTGATGAGGGGCTCCTTTGCAGGATGTAGTGGGCGCGACATGATGAAGGATGGAAACTGTGGAAAGGAGGATTCTTCTTATCAGAGGAAGCGGAATTTCAACGAAGAAAGCGCAAAACGGGATACACAAAAACATCGAGTCGGCCCTTTACCTCATATATCTCAGCCCCGCGTGGTTAGGGCTGGAAGCTACTTTAGACATGTGGTCGAGCATTACAGCACTGGTTCTGGCTCTGCAGCCCCAGACTTATTCGCTAATCTGGACACCCTCGAAGAATCAATTCAGCCCTGGGAAACGGTCTCACTGGTAGCGATTGATCGAGAGCATTTCAAGGGCGTTTTTCTAAGCGAATGAGATATCAAGCGTTGAAGCGCCTTATTACGCTTTTCTGCTTATTCCTGGATCGAGGATGGCGTGAATGGCGGATTGAGCTTGGTGTCGAGCTTGGTATCGAGCTTGGTGTCGGAACTCGTAGTGAGCTTGTCAACAAGGCGGCTTCGTAGAGGGCATACGGGCGTACTGTGAAAAGATCAGGTAAGGTAACGGTGCACTCGCGCCATGCACGACGAGACCGTTCTTTGATATGGAGGCGACCTCATGAGTTGTTTAGGGGCCAATGGCGGAGTCGAGTCAATCCGACAAGCGCAAACCAAGCGTGTTCAAAGAACAACTCAATGCTTAGCATCAGCTGAGGCTTGATGTATCCACCATGCTTGCTAACTAACGCACGATCCACTCGATTGGGGTTGTTCCACGGCTCTGAGTCTCTTCGAAAGTGTCGACTGCAAGCCGCTACATTGCTCCTGTGACCCGGAGAACTTGGCCTGGCGTCCTTCCCATGGTTCCGCTCCGCTGCGCTTTGGCGGAGACCGCAGAGTGGGAATTGAAGCACGCAGATGCATATTATACGCAAATTATCACCATAACGAGCTTTCCTGCCCGGCAAGACTCCATCTATCTAACTTCAGCAGCAGGCCCCCGGAAGCTCGGCCTAGATATGGGTAGGTGTTTTGGTTACCATCTACATACCTAGGTTGCTTAGAACGAGGAAGTGGTTCCAATTGCTCTACCTCCTCCGTACGTACTGAAGAGCCTATTCAAGCACTTTCCAACATATTAATCACGTCTACTAGAAGCTTGTCATGAAGCATTATTGCTATTAACCGTGCAGCTCGAACATTGACGACAGTCGGTATAACGAACAGCGAGCAGAACGCCTAGGCACAGCTTTGCTGGATGTCAGAAATCAATCTTTACTCTTTCAACAAGGAATGAACTGTTAAAAAGAAAAAGTTGTAATGATCAGGGAGGTAAACTAGAGCACGACATCTAGATTATAAAGTATAGGGTATGTATATAGCTAAGAGATAAAAGCAACGTTGCCCAGCGTTTTGTTGACCTTTTTTAAAACAAAAATACTTCTCTTCTGACAACTCATTTTGCACACAGACTGAATCCGAGTCTCGGGCAAGAAGCATCCTTCCTCTTCCCCATCCCCCGGGAGGAAAAATTCCCCCGTCCACCATTTCCCGCACTTCCCCTACCTCATCCACTAACCCAACTGCCATCCCCCCACAACCATCCCTCATTTACCCTCGTCCAAACCAACAACGCAGCCCTTCCACTTCCACTTCCACTTCCACTTCCACTTCCACTTCCTCTCCTCCCCCCTCCCCCCACCCCCCTCCTAACCAAAACTCAAAACCCAAACCCCAAACCCCAAACCCCTTAATTCCCCCATCCCAACAACCCACAACCCACTACCCACAACCCACTACCCACAACCCACAACCCACAACCCACAACCCACAACCCACTTCTTCTCGCACTCGCACTCGCACTCGAACTCGCACTCGCGATCGATACCCGTAACAGCCTCTCTTTTTCCAGGTCCCCCGAAACCACCAACCCAACCCCCCCCTGCTGACTGCGAATCCTCCACGCCCTGTCCCAACGCCCCTCCCTCTTCCAACTCGCTCTTTGAGTTTGCATTCTAATCTATCTATAGATCCACCTTCCCAAAAGAAAAGAAAAAAAACCCGCCAACCCCGTTTATTTTACCCAACCCTACTACAGTACCCCTCCTCCCCTTTCCCCCCCCCAACCCGGGGGCGGCAGAATCAGATTTATGTAGATCGTTGAGGTAAGGCGATAGTTGCCCTTGTTGTGGGGGTTTGCGAGGTGGTTAGGATGGGGGTGAGAGGATGCTAGGGTATTGATGAAGAGAGGGGAGAGGTGGGTGGGTTGAGGTTGGGGTGAGGCAGATTGGGGGAGGGTATGGTTGTGAGGGTGTGTGATTATGGGGGCAGGGCGGGTTGGATGGGTGAGGTAGGCGCGTAGAGTTGTGGTTTAGAAGGTGAGGCGGGAGGCAGGATTGGGATTGGGTGAGGGATAGCAAGGGGTATGCTGGCCTGGATGGCAGTGTACGGGGGAACATACATATTAATGTTTAAGCTTATACGAAGCGAGATGTTGCGCTGAAGAAAACGAATGTGGCAACCTGTAACGAACATGCCCCGCTGTTCCGAGTCTAGACGATGTTCAAATCAACGCCTTGCAACGCTGCAGAACTTCATGTAGACTCTAGCCTGGAAAGCCAGTTGACAATCTACGATACACAGCATCGTCAGCTTCATCATCACTTCGCCGCTCACCCAGTGCAAAAGAAAGAAAAACTCACCATCATAGCCTGCACCAACCCCACCCTCATCCCATAATTACTCCCATCCCAACTCCCCGCCTGCAACGTCAAGTTATACATCCCCAAAGTCTCCACCTCCCTCGCCCTGGCCTCCTTGGCCATCTCCACCGTGTAATGCCACAGCGCATTATTGCCCTGACTTAGAATCTGCCCGGGTGGTTTGAGGTGGCCGGCAGCGGTGGGACCGACCCAGATGATGGGTACGTTACGGGCAGAGGCATCGGCGAGTGTAATCCACTCGTCCATGGAGGCTGTGGCGAGGGGCCAGGAGAGGGCGGTGCTGAGGGAGAGGGAGTGGATTAGTGGGACGGGTTTGTAGGAGTCGGGGTCTTTCGAGAGGACGCCGGCGAGGGCGGTATGCAGGTCCGGGGAGGCGGGGGATCCGGTGATGGGGAGGAAGATGTGGGGCGTGCCTGTGGTTGTCAGATCGATGTCAATGCTTTGAGAGGTGTTGACATCACTCACGGTCGCAGTAATAGGGACTCTTATGCCCGCTTCCTCCGTCGTTGTCAATCACGTCCTGGCTAGAAGTGACGACAAACTTAGAGCAGCCAGTATTGGTGAATTGGCCGTCACATCTGCAGACGTCCTGTTCGCTTTCCTTCATCTCCCATTGCTTAAGACTCCCCATTGCAATATTTTCGCGGAGGAGCATGTTAAAGGCGGCATAAATATGTTGAAGCATGTCGTCGCCAACAAACACAACGGCGTCAAAGCGTTCAAGGATCATGCAGATCTCTGGGGTCGAGTACCAGCGGTAGTGGCATCCTGCCGGGAAGAAGGGTGCATCAAATCCATGGCGGCCACCGCCGTTCATGGCAGTCAGAAGGCTTGCACGGTTATGGCAGTAGGAAGACTGCTTCTTTCCATCTACGGTAGAAACGACTGGCGGATCGTACAGATCTCTTGAAGTAAGGCCACATTCTTGATGTCCTTCGAAGTGGTTGAAGTAGCTTGAAGATCGTGAGCACATGGACAAGCACGAAAGAAGTAGGTTACCTGCTCTTCGATAGCATCACGGGAAAGAGGTATCCTATCTATCCGGTTGGACGAAGCACGAAAGGAGGTCATCATCCAGAGCAAGGTAATAGCTACGAGGATCAGGATCACTCCAGTCCTCTTGTAACCCCCAACAGGTTTACCGCTGCGAGGCATCACGTCTCGAGGGCTTTCCATTCCTTGGATGTGTTGGGGAGTCTGAGGCGCACTCGCAAAGCGTGGAAAAGGGTAGGCCATGACGGTTGTGGGTGACTTTGTGGTGGATTGTTCGTGGAGCTTTCGGTTGACTGGTTGCAGTTCTGATGCTGATGAGATTGGGAAGGGGCAAAAAGGAAATCATTCATTTTTCTGCGACGTTCAAAGTGATTGGAGTTTAATGGAGCCATTAAGTAGGCTTTGATAGTCTACAACAATTGAAATACAGCACTGAATTGTTCGATGGAGACAATGACACGACTTTTGGTGATGATGGACATTTAATCCGACAGCTTTTTCCAGATCCTCCAGTCGCCCATTGGGGGAATACAACACCATGGTTGCGGGGGATTGCTCCTTATAGAGTTGAATGGTCGGTTCAAGGCGTTCAAAGTCTACAGCTCGGACAAGCTAGACGTCAAGCATATCATGACCTTAGCCCGAGTTCTACTTCTACCTCGGGACTATTAGGATGGCAGGGCGCATCCGCGGAAACATGAGGAACCTAGTCGGACAGGCGGAGGAGGTTCAACCCATTGTTTTCGACATTGCTGCAGAGTGTACTGTCGATACAGACAGCTCAAGATGGATCGCTGCTAGAGTAGAGGAGGCAGATGGAGGTAGCAGCTCGATAATGAAATCCTTCGGTACCTAATGGCGAGGAGTTGAAATGGAATAATGGCCCGTGAGATCACATGTGACGCTGAACTAGATACAGTAGCAGGGATTTACGCGAGTATGGTACAATGTACGGAATACAGCCGGAGATGTGGGGGAAAGGGAAAGTTACCGGACCAGAGGCTCTACGGTACAGTAGAGTAGAGCTTCCGCCAGCAGCCATGACTCGATTATATTTCAACTGGATCTTAACCTATTCATACCTATTCATACCTATTTAATATCCCTTAAAACACTCCCAAGCGTGATACAAAGCTCTATCAATTCTCCGTCCATCGATTGTACTTCAGCTTATCATTATATTATACATCCATTGAAGTTCAGTGAGGGGCACATTCACCACTCCCCAGTCAATAGCCTCGGCAACGTTGTATAAATCCTGGATTGAGAGTCCTTGAGCGAAGGGCCTTGAAAGGCTGAAGGGGATTAGAGGCTTATAGAAACAATTAGGCTTTGGACCTAGAAAGAGCAACATGTCATGGAAAAAGTCCGAGGCGCTGATGGAGACCATCAAGCATTACTCCCATTTCCCAGCCACAGGTGTGAGTCTGCGGCAGATGGTTCAATTTGGGGAGAAACCCTCGATAGGTGAGATTCGTCTCTTGTGGGACCTGTAGGGGACGAAAGCTGACGAGGCTGCTTGCAGGCACACTGTTCCGCGCTTCTCAATTTCTGTCAGAGGAACTTCCAATCCGATTAGCACACCGAGTCCAAGAGCTTGGGGATCTACCCGATGGATTGAACGAGATGCCTTCCATCAAAAGGGTGCAGGATTGGTATGCACAATCGTTTGAGGATATCACAGCGCTCCCCCGACCCACTCTACCCAAAGACCTACGAGAACGTCTTCTACGGCCCTCAAAGCCAAGCGCACGGGAACACAAAATCCTGAGCGAAACCACCCAAAATCCAAGCGTTAGACAAGGGCAATACCGCTCCCTACCGAAAGGTAACGGCAAAGAGAATGGCAACGGCAACGGCGTCAAATCCTCCTCAAGACGCTATTTCGCCGCTGCGGACGACGGCGGCGACTGGCCTCCTGAACTCAACGACTACAACAAACGCTTTGCTAAAACCCTTGAAGGCATCAAAAGACGGCACGACAGCGTCGTCACAACCGTAGCTCAGGGAATCCTCGAATACAAACGCAAAAAACAACGCATGCAAATCGACTCGAATATCCAAGCGTTCCTCGACCGCTTCTACATGTCCCGTATCGGCATACGTATGCTGATCGGGCAGCATATCGCTCTCACGGACCGGAAACAAACATCGGACCCGAATTACGTCGGCATCATCTGCACCGCAACCAACGTCCGCGAACTCGCGCAAGAAGCCATTGAAAACGCCCGCTTCGTCTGTGAGGACCACTACGGTCTATTCGACGCCCCAAAGGTCCAGCTTGTCTGCAAATCCGACCTGCATTTCATGTACGTCCCTGGTCATCTCTCGCACATGCTGTTCGAAACGCTCAAAAACTCGTTACGAGCGGTGGTGGAAACACACGGGCAGGACAAACAGGAGTTCCCGGTTACAAAAGTCATCATAGCAGAAGGAAAAGAGGATATTACAATCAAGATCAGCGATGAGGGGGGTGGCATACCGAGGAGTACTATTCCGCTGGTCTGGACGTACATGTACACGACGGTGGAAACGACACCTAATCTGGATCCGGATTTCAACAAGAGCGATTTCAAAGCTCCCATGGCTGGATTCGGATATGGTCTCCCTATCAGTCGACTCTATGCCCGGTACTTTGGCGGCGACCTGAAATTAATCAGCATGGAAGGGTAAGTCTATTCCGCGTCCATCCCGCCTCCCTCCGCATCTTTCCCCCTCTCCCCAGTCTTTTACCTCCAATCATTCTCAAAGAAACTAACCACCCCTCTACACATCCAGCTACGGCACAGACGTCTACCTACACCTGAACCGACTCTCATCATCCTCGGAACCGCTGCAATAGCAACTAAGCGTCATGAGGGGCGAGCAGCGACCCCAAGGATTGACAATGACGGCGATGATTCGCTCGAGGCTGAAGGGGAGGGAGGTGAGTGTGAGGAGGCAGGTTGGGGATGCAGAGAGTATGGTTAATGAGGAGGGGGCCGGGAGAGCGGCGGAGGTGTGAGTAAGAGTACGGGAGAGATGGGGACGGGGGAACCGTGTGGAAGAAGGGAGAGAGGTGGGGCAGGGATGGAGGGGAGGTTGTAGATAGTATATACGAACATTGGAAACGGTGGGAGCGGAAAACATAAACTTAGCATACCGTAACGAATCATCAACTCATACAAATCATATCATTAATCCATCCATCCCCCACCCCACCCCACCCCACCCCACCCCACCCCACCTCACCTCACCTCTTCCTCCCCCCCCTCCCACCTCTACTGCCTCCCTTCCCCCCCTCCCCCTCATCCACCCACTCCTCCCCCGCCCCGCGCTCCTCGAGCCCAACCATCAGTTTCTGGAACCGCAGCCGCGTCTGCGGTATACTCTACATCTCGCGGGCTTTGTTAGACATTGCCAAGGAAGGGATTTTTGGAAAAGAAGAAGAAGAAGAAGAAGAAGAAAAAGAAGAAAGAAAACACAAACCTCGCCCCTGCTCCCCGCGAACCAGGCCAGCATCTCCCAGCTCGCCAGCACCTCCGCCGCGCGCCGTTTGCGCTCTTGGGTTTCCCAGAGCTCGGATCTGGCGGCGCCTGCGTCGGTGGTGGTGGTGGTGGGGGTGGGGTGGGGTTTTGGGGGGTGGCCGCGGGCGAGGCGGTCGCGGGTTAGAGCTGCGGAAGGGGTGGGGTTGGCGCGGGGGTGGGGGTGGGGGTGGGGGGGCATGGTTGTTGTTGTGTGTGGTGTGGGTGGGGAGGGGAACTGCTTGGGGGGTGGGGGTTAGATTTGGGGGGGGGTTTCTTGGTGGGATTTGAGGGGGGGATAGGGGGTTGGTTGGTTTAGGGGGGGTGATATTTGGGGGGTTGATGCGAGAGGTGAGGTGCGTAAGACGATAGATGGAAAGGCCCGGCCCGTAGCAGAAGGGCGATTCGCGCTGAAATAAAGAGAAGGGAATCGAGACTGGGGGATGATGGATCGCTCTGCACGAACGAGCGAGTGGAGGAGGAGGAGGAGGAAGGAAAAACATTCCAATTACGGCGGTTCTACTGCCAAACACCACACGCCGGGGGAATCAAAATGGATGTCAAGGATTCAACAAACAAATCTTGAACGCGAATTCGGGAAACCGCAACGTCCTTTTGCTTTCTAGATAGACCAACAAGTGCAAAGAAAAGACGCAACGGGCGTGCAGTTGTCTGGAATCTTTGAAAGCAATGGTGTGAGACAGTGCCGGCTGGGGTGAAGGGTTCATGTACATACTACGGGTAAAAGAAGACGAGGGCCGGGTGGGTACGTACTTTACGATCCTGCGCGATGTGTTTTTGCGGGTGATGCTGGAAGGGGATGGTTGCGGGTTTGGTAGAGTGGTGCTTAGGAATTAAAGGGATGGTTGATGGTGATGTAGTGGAGAGGTGCCGGATGAAAGACAGGAAGCAGGTATGGTCGGTCGGAAGTTGCCCCTTTAAGCGAGGGTTACACCGGAATTCTACCGACACACAACCACCGATTTTCCATTCTCACGACTCAATTACACATCCGAAACCAACTCTCCCGTGTATCTCCTACATTCCCTCATCCTACGCTACATATGATACACATCGATACAGGAATCCTAGAATCAGCCGCCGTCGTTGAATGATTCTCGTCCATGGCTACGCCTACGCCTGCGAAAACGAGAAGAAAAATCGTAGGGTTACATGTACGATAGCCTGAGAGACATGGCTCGCTGAGTCTGGTATCATGGAACAAAAATGGGGAATCTTCCAACTGTTTCCGGTCTTTGATACAGTGAACGCTGTTCGAAGGTGTACGGTGGGGTCGCTTTGCGGCGCATGAGGAACTATAACGAGCAGTCTATCCAATGTTTAATGGCGCGGCAATGCTCAGATCCTGTAGCTTTGATGGGATGCGAGATTGTGTACCGCGAATGCTTGTATGACGCGGGCTGAGATTGTAATTGGCGGTTGTGGGTTTGGCCATAGTGGGGTCAAAGCTGGCGAGAGCGTTCTCACACAAGGCATGGTGCCTCATTTTATGCTCGGTGGCGCTCAGAAGTTACTTTCGTCTTCGGAGTGCCATCGAACGCATCGCGTTCAACTTGGTCCGGCAGGTAGAAATCTGGGTGAAAAGTCCAACTTGAACGTTGACATTTCGCCACGCTCGGACTAAGGTCGAAAGTTGATAATCGCAATCTTCCAAAATTAGTCTTCGCTCTTGAGATAGCTTGTACCCGAACAGGAAATCGACATACCTGACTGCCCAGCCCGTAAGCGAGTTTCCCACCGTCGGCATCCCAACTCAACGAGTGTGTTGGTCCCTCTTCTTCCTCTCCGATACCGCTATCTCGATCTATTCCATTGACCACAGGGCTCTGCCATTTTCCAGGTTCGCCTTTCCAGCCTGCTTTTGGCATTCCACCTACGTCAGCGTTCCATATCAGGACCCGGTCCCAGCTCGCTGCTGCGACAAGGTAGCCATCTGGCGTGAAACTAATGGCCATAGGAGGTGTACTGTGGCCGAGGCTGAGAACATGGACCGTGGTGAATGGTTGGTTAGCATCCCAGATCCTTATGTTGCCGTCGAGGGATGAGGTTGCGAGTAGTCGGGGAGAAGTAAAAGTGTAGGATGAAGGATTGGAAATTGGTTGGTAGGCAAGGGCGGTAATCTCGGCATCGTGAGCTGTGGTGGTTTTCAGATTACCCGTGGCATCGATGATTCCGAGTACTGCGGATTCTTCGGCCGCTATGGCAGTCGTTTTGCTTGCAGCGTCGAAACGAATGTGTGTCCAACTTTGGTATTTTTCTTCATCGGTGCGACTATGGAGGGCAACAATCCGTTGAGTCTCGATGGACATCTGTACAATGCAATTTTGACCACATATAGTAAACTTCTGATCATCAGACCATGCTGCATCCATTACAACGTCATGTAACTCAAGAGGGCACAGAGCATCTGATGATCGTGTATCCCAGACCATCAAGGCACTCCCCCCCCTCCTGGAGGATGTAATACCTAGCAGGTGGGTTCCAGAAGGGTTCCAACGGAACATCAGGATCATATCCGGTACTGTCCTTAGCTCATCTAGTGATCTGCCGGTTTTATCCCACAAAGACACGTCGCCAGTCCGGCCTAGAGTATCGCTCCGAGTTGCGACAGCGAGGATTTCACCGTCGGAACTCCATGCCATTGCCGTTACCGAAGAACCATCCGACGGACCCAGTGTATCGACAAACTGCTGCTGTTGCTGACGCTCAGGGCATGTGCCCTCGGGAGACAGGATGGTTTTGGTCGAGACGGTCCAAATGCGGCATAGCGCTTCGCCTCCAGTGGCCAAGATTTGGGGATCTTGGGGATTCCAGGCGGTGTGCATCACGTTTTTATCCGGCACACACAGCAGGCTTGTTTCGGGCCCTAGCTCGCGAACCTTGTCGCTCTGCACACCCACGCTCTCTCCATTCGTCAGGGTTAGTGTGTGCGTCCTAGTCTGAATGCTGCTGCTCGCATGCTGCTGCTGCTGATCGGGCGCACGCGCATCATCATCATCATCATCATCAACCCCTTCCCCTTCCCCATCCCCATCCTCATCCTCATCCATATCCATGCCGTTTCCAGCCCCTTCCGCTACTGCACCAGTCAATGCGTTTGGGATCTCTGCTGCCGGGGAATTACTGGCTGAGGTTGGCTCTGGCGCATCCAGCCGTGAATATCCGTTCTGGTCGATGTCCATGCTGTCGCTGCCTCCTCTGCTGTCATGGTTAATGTTGCCATTGCTTGTAGGATTAATTGTAGATGGAGTCGTCGTAATTTCAATGCCATTGCTTTTGCGACTTCGCTTAGCCGCCGGACCTGCATTTGGCACCTCTAGCCCAAGGCCGTTTGCTGTGTTTTCTCGACCGTGTTTGCGAGTTCGTGGGGAGTTGCGTGACTTGTAAGCGGTTTCGTCTTCACTTGCCTCCCCGTTTGCTGATGATGTGTTCCGTCCAGAAATAGGTCCAAAAAATGGTACAGGCGATGATAACGATGGGTTTTCATCGCCATGCTAACACATCTGAGATGCTAAATCACAACAAGTGGCGCTTTGTGACATACCTGATTTAATGACTGCTCAATTTCGTAATACTGCAGCCCTTTCTGTACCAACAACACCAAGGCGTGAGTTCTGATGTATTGCGCAAATGGCAGTGATCGCGGATCTACGTTCCAGTTACGCTCGAGTTTGACAGCGGCTTCGCCATGACCTGCACACGCAATTAATTCATACAGCTTGTCTTTTTCGTACAATGTGACGGTCGCCAGGTCTTGTGATCTTACCTGATTCTTGAAGATATCTTTGTCCGATCAAACGGTTAGCGATAAACTCCTCGGTACCTGACAGAGCCTGTTCCGAACAGGTATCACGACTCACCTCCATATCAAATAATTGACATGGTCGGAATTCAGAGGTACAGCAGACATGGTGAATCCGGCCAAGCATCAATGGTACACATGCGACGTGAGCAACGGTCGTGGCTTTGGTGTGATGGTAGAAGACGATCGGATAGTTGGGTGAAGTTGGAAGTGTGGAGGAAAGGTGAATTGAGAATTAAGAATTGCGGGTTACAGCTTTGGGTGTCTGCAAATCAGTAGCTTCAATCATGTGGACCACTGGAATCTCGACATGGAAGCGTTAAAGACTTGGGTCTTTCAAGTTGGGGGAGTTTTGGAGAAGGCCAGAGACTACATTAGTGGCCGACAGATGATGCGCGGATGGCGTCCTATCGAATTCAGCGTTTCGTCTTAACCCTGGTAGGCTGGTACAAGACAAGAACGCCAGGGGTCCGGATAGGACTTTGAACTGGCAGGTCTTACTATTTATTGCCCGTCGGACGAGCTTGGTCTGAGAGGGGCTTGAGCAAGGCGAAAAGTGTTCAGCTCGTCTACGGAGTACCAGCAGCCTTTTTCCTTTTCAGACTGTGAGACGTGAGTACCATCCATACATCATTACATGATCTGACATGGAGAGAGATCTTGCGGGAACGCTTTGCCCTTAGCTCCTCGGTTAGCCCCGCAGCCTCCCCCCCCCTCCCAGGGCAGGGAGCTTCTATACCTCAGTGGGTCTAAAGTCTTAGTTCAAAAACTAACAAGTACCGCAGTAAGGTACTCCGTAGTTCTAGTCACCTTCGCATGATAGGCACAAAGACAAACAGCATCAGGGCTTGCAATTTTCTTCATTATTTAAGATCCAGAATTTGCATGATAAGACTGAATATCTTCAAGTCTTTTAGTGCATGATATTCATGTTTATGATGAGTCATGAACAGTACAAAGCATTGTACACTTTTGTCACTTCGTTTTGCGACATTAGATGATAGTGGTCTGTCTGTTAGGCGGCGGGATTCTCTTGCCTAGCCTTGACACTAAATCTTTAGACCCACTGAGGTATAGAAGTTTCCCCCCCTAGGGCTGGCACGACGGAAGTCGGACAAGCTACTTGTCCGTACAGAGAACCTGGAAAGTGGATAACTTCAACGTTGTTAAAGGTATTCATTCGTGTGACAGTGACCTTGCACGTTCTACCTTGGCACTGATACTACGGTATCCTTTCGGAAATGCAGCTACGTATCAATATCCCTCCACTGACCCGCGTTCTACTCGCCCTACTGCTGGCCATTTTCGTTACCTATCAAGTCACACGCGCCAGGCATCCAGAATTCCTTGCGCTCATACCACAACTGTCTCTACTCTACCCTTGGGTTTACTTTACCGCCACCTTCGCGGAGCAGAACATCCTTACCTTACTGGTCACTGCTGCGACCATTCTTTATGGTGGGAAATACCTCGAGCGTGCATGGGGCACCACCGAGTTTGGGAAGTTCGTTCTTGTTGTAACGGTGATTCCGTACTTCGCAGCAGCAATCGTCTATTTACTTTGGTTTGTCATCGCTCGGACAGATGCACATTCGTGAGTTGGAATCCTTCCAGCCAGTGGTACTCAAAGTTGACTGACGTCAATTCTAGGTGGGCAAGAATCCAGGGCTCGGTCGCTTTGCAAGGCGCCCTCCTTGTGGCATTCAAACAGCTCGTACCAGAACATACTGTTACTATCTTAAAGGGAATCATTAAGATCCGGGTCAAACACTTTGTTTCAATTTTCCTCGTCGCGAACACACTGTCGGGCGTTATCCTGGGAACGGATACGGCGCTCGTACTGGCTTGGTTAGGGTTTTTCATTAGCTGGATATATCTAAGATTCTACAAAAGGCAGCCAGAATTGTCAAGCGCCAGTACCGGAGGCAGTGGTATCAAGGGTGATGCATCCGAGACTTTTGCATTCGCCTACTTCTGGCCAGATGTTGTACAACCTCCTATAGCGGCTGTTGCGGATGGTGTCTACAATGCGCTGGTTTCCCTGCGGATATGCACTCCATTCTCAGCTGAAGACGTTGAGTCTAGCAACGAACAAGCCACGTCGAGGAGTGAGGGCGGGCTGCCAAGTCTCTTGAATCACGGAGGGCGACAAGGAGGGGCAGGGAAGAGGGAAGAAGCTGAACGCAGGCGGGCACTGGCGCTCAAGGCACTAGATCAACGACTGCACGCTGCAACTGCGAACAAGCAGCAGCCTGCTTCGGTCCCAACGTCAGGCCCTAGTATAGTGGAAGCCGTTCCTCCCAGCAGCGAGCCTCCAGTAGAGGATAGCCAGCCATAGAAAAGGCCTGCAATCTCTAGCGTTGCATTCCCAACAACGGTCAGAAGTTGTGCCCTAAGTTGTGCCCTTCACAGAGTACTATCGAAATCTCTTCTCGTCCGTCCAGGTACCCATATAGATCCACCACTAAGACGCCCAGCTACTTATATCATCACATGCATTCTCACCCCCATTCCACCGGTCTTGCCAACCAAGGTGGCAGAAGGAAAATGCTCCGATCTCAAGGCATCAGCATCTCCTTCACAGCAACCCCTCATTACTTTAAAGGTACCTTACATGGGGTAAAGGTTTACATCATCATTTGCTCACACATATTACGTCAACATATGTACCTTGGTAGTAAGATATATTAACTTCGCTCCCTCTTCTTTCCAGACTTTCTTTTGAACCACCATCATCCTGAACCCGAGCCACACTTTCGGACACAAAGTACTTCAAATCTATCAACCAACAAACCAAAAACCACAAGCACCATGTCCGGCAACAGCAACCCCGGCAACTTCGCTAACCGCCCTCAGGAGGAGGTCCAAGCGGCCGCGAAAAAGGGTGGAGAATCCTCCAATACCGGTGGCTTCGCGAGCATGCCTACCGAGAAAGTGGTACGTATCTACTTCCCTATTCTCACCTTGCGTAGAGGACGAGCGCATCATGTTGCTGACACATGTGACACTGTAGCAAGAAATCGCTTCCCAGGGCGGCAAGGCTTCCAGCGGTTCCTTCGAGAAAGGCAGTGAGGCTGCTAAGGAGGCTGGACGTAAAGGTGGATCTGCTACTGGAGGGACTTCTTAGATGAATCTGGCATGGCGGTACTTTGATTGGGGCAATCAGGAGCCTAGGGCTTAAGCGGAGGATACCTGTAACCTAGAGGCTGAGCTGTATGATGGAAATGACAGAAAAACTACCTTGATGCTACTCGGGGTTCAGTAGGTACTTTATTCATAACTGCGACAAAGTCTGTCCCTCCCACTTGCCTCAGGTTCTCAGACGTGCCACTAACCTCGTTACCTGAGGCAACCTCTCACCTTCGAGCTAGGAAGATCCGGGCCGAAATTACTCCGTAGCGTTATCGATAACACCCGCTTACCGAGCCCTAAGCTCGTACAGTACTAACTGTATCATAAAATTCCGAGATTCTGAAAACTCGTGGGTACGCTTGAGTTGTGGGTCAGCAAGATGTCTCTGGCCGAGAAATTGGACAAGATAAGGTCGCCAAGGCTACAGAATCAGCGTGAGGTACTGCAATGATGCGGCCTCCTACCTTTTCTATTGGAGCTTGTCGCTAAACAATTTAAACAGACTGCTATTGTTTTGTCTGCTGTCGAGGACACTCTTAAGGACCAGAAAGTAGGCGCTTCGCCAACTGCATATTTTGCTGCCCTTCTGGCTTTATTAGGTCAATCCATCTCTCCATTGAGCGGCATTGTGAACAAAGAGCTGGCAACTTCTGTTGTGTATCTTCTTGATCTCGTCACGCCCCATGTCCCGGCGCCCCTCCTGCGGTCCAAATTCTCACAGATCCTTACAAGTCTTGCGCCTGCACTGACCCACCACGATGTCGATGCACCGTTCTTGCGCTCCTCAATTGGGTGCCTCGAGTCGTTGCTCGTCTCCCAAGACGCTGCGGCTTGGGCGCTACCCCAAACACAGATCGGTCCTCGAAGGGCAATTGCCGGGCTTTTAGTGCTCGCTGCAGATCACAGGCCAAAGGTACGGAAACGAGCGCAAGATGCGATTACATTGGTTTTGAAAAGCCCTCCACCCAGTCCTTCATTGGACCACCCCGCTGCGGATATGTGCGCAGAAACAGCACTGCATAATCTCAACGATGCCGTGGCGATTAGTGGAAAGCAAAGGAAGAAGAGCAAGGGCCATGCACAAGATCAACACCAGCCAGGCATGATGCATGCTCTGCAACTTGTCAAAACAATAGCGTCAGCGTCAGGCGGATGGCCGAGTAAGAAAATCGAACCGTTGTGCGAGGTCTTGATGAACATATCCAAATCAAATAACGAATATCTTACGATGGCTGCTTTTGAAGTATTTGAGATTATATTCGAAGGAATGGCGGATGAATCCTCTTCATCGAAGCTTCCAAGGCTAATGGAAGCCATTTCGGAGCTACGTCCATCTCAGAATGACTCGCAACTGCTACCCCCGTGGATTGCTGTCATGTCTAGAGGCTACGATGTCTCTGCACAGATGGACCCAGAGGATACCTTTCAGAAACTTCCCGAATTGATGGAATCGATCTCCGGATTTCTTGCTTCATCCTCGCATAATATTCGATTATCCGCGTCAGAATGTCTGATCTCTTTTCTAGTGAACTGCATCCCGGATAGTGTCATTCTCGAGCCGTCAATATACGATGAGAAGGTGCTCGAAAAGGTGGCTAAATCGGTAACGTCTCTGCTTAGCGTCAAATACCAGGCTGCTTGGATGGAGGTCTTCAGTGTTTTATCTGCTCTCTTTGGAGCACTGAAATGGAAATCTAGCCCCTTAGCCAACGATATTGTCCACGGTGTGGGGGAATTGCGAGGCAACGATTCTTTCAATGGGAAAAAAGAGGCTGATGCCGTCCTTGGAAAAGCGATCGAAGTTATGGGACCAGAAGCAATTCTTAGCATACTGCCACTAAACCTTCTAAAGCCCCAGCCTGGACAGCCTGGCAGAGCATGGCTCCTACCGATCCTCAGAGATCATGTAACAAATACGTATCTTACCCACTTCAGGCTTGAATTTGTTCCTCTGAGCGAAGCAATGTTCCAGAAAGTTATTGACAACGGAGTCGCGGAAAAGACAATGGAAACCAAGATATTTGAAACTATCGTACAACAAACCTGGGCACTTTTACCAGGATACTGCAATCTCCCTCGTGATTTGACTGAAGCATTTGATCAGAGCTTCGCAGAACTGCTGGCCAATTTGCTTTACAAGCAGACCGAATTACGTGCGGATGTATGCAGAGCTTTTCAAATGCTTGTAGAATCAAACCAAGAGATTATTGCCCTTGACGCGTCTGAGAAAGACTTGCTTTTGGGGGCACGAATGACGAAACAAGATGCACAAAGGAATCTAGGTCATCTTTCCAGCTTTGCAGGCAATCTCTTAGCGGTTCTGTTCAACGTTTACAGTCAAACACTCCCACAATTTAGAGGTCATATATTGCAATGTATCAATGCCTATCTAAGCATCACCCCTGAGAAGGTAATTCAGATCTGACAATAACACAATCCGTGTCTTACTAACATATTTATAGGAGTTGCTTGAGACCTTTACGCGTGTTACTACCATGCTTGAAGGCGCTTTGGCAGAAGCCACATCTCAGACCCAGGCTGACAAGCAAAAGCAAAAGCAATCTACGGATAGTATGCCCCCTACAAGCCACACCCTCATGGACCTAATTATCACGCTGTCAATCTACCTTCCCAGGTCTACTTTCCAAACACTCTTCTCCCTCGTCGCTCTTATCTTACCACAGGCCTCCGATCCCCAACTCCAAAAGAAAGCTTACAAGCTACTCCCCCGCCTTGCCACTTCCGCAGCTGGCATCCTCGCTCTCCAAGACCGCAACACCGAACTCCAGACTCTCCTCCTGAATTCTGCGTCGACGGCCTCCGGCCCCTCTCGCCGTGACCGCCTCGCCGCCATCGCTGTCGTAATCGAACACCTCCCGCCCTTAGATCTTCACTTCATCCCCTCCATTCTCTCAGAAGTCGTTATCTCTGCTAAAGAAGTTAACGAAAAAGCTCGCACTGCCTCCTTTGACCTTCTTGTTGCTATGGCCTGCAAAATGCAGCTAGGTGGCACAATTGCCCAGTCCAAGATCCCGCATATGCCCGCCGATGCCCCCAACGCGGATGCCTCCCTAGAAGAATTCTTCACCATGGTTTCCGCCGGTCTTGTCGGCTCCACTCCTCACATGGTCTCAGCAAGCATAACAGCCCTCACACGTATTCTCTACGAGTTCCGCTCGCAGCTTCCCGAACCCGTCATCGAAGATCTAGTGTCTACAATGGACCTCTTTCTCACATCCGCCAACCGCGAAATCGTCCGCAGCGTCCTCGGCTTTGTCAAAGTCACTGTTATCAGCTTGCCAGAAAAGATCGTGAAACCCCGTCTCGAAACCCTAGTACCGGGGCTAATGTCCTGGTCCCGCGAGCACAAAGCACATTTTCGCGCGAAGGTGAAACATATTTTTGAGCGTATGGTAAGGCGATTTGGGAGTGATGCGGTGGAGAGGTGGTGTCCGGAGGGGGATAGGAAATTCCTTGCCAATATTCGCAAGGCACGCGAGCGCCGCAAGAGGAAGAAAGAGGCCGGCGATGATGAGGGAGCCGACGGGAACGAACAGTCCGCAAGACGGAAGTCCCGCTTCGAAAGCGAATACGACGAAGCCGTCTACGGCAGCGACTCTGACGCTTCGTCCGGCTCTGATGCTGCCGATAGCGACACCGGCGGGCCCTCGAAATCCTACATTGTCGAAGATGTCGACGAGCCTCTAGACCTGCTCTCCCGCTCTTCAATGGGGAATATATCCTCCCGTAAGCCCGTGACTATCAAACCGGTGCCTAGCAAAAAGCGAGGCAAAACTGACGCGGACGGTAAATTGATATTCGGTAATGGTAATGGTGGCGATACTGACGACGAAGACGACATCCTTATGGACTTAGGCGGAGACGGTGGAAAAGACATTTCCCTGGAAGCTGGTGTAGGCGCTTACGTCGACGCCATACGCGGTCGCGACGCCGTACAGCGCGGCCGCGGCGGCCGTCTGAAGTACTCCAACAAACGCGAGAAGAACCAGGGGGAGATGGAGGTCGATGAGGAGGAGCCGCAAGCGAGCAGGAGCGACCGAGAGCGACCGAATGGAAAGGCGCTTAGGGGCAGCGGTGGAAGGGGGCCTATGAGGGGCAAAGATGGAAGAGCTGGGAAAGGAAGTTTCGGAAGAGGAAGGGAGGGTGGGAGTGGGAGGGGTGGGTTTAAGACGCAGAGGAGGGGGTTGGGGGTGCTGAAAATTAGGGGCGGGGGAGTGGGGAAGAAGAGTGGGAGGGGTGAAGGAGGTGGCAGGGGAGGGAGGGGAGGGTGGCGTTGAGCTGTGAGATGAGACGGCGGGCCGTTAGCAACTAGAGGCGGTAGCTTCATGCACTCCTACACTGCCTGTCTGCGTCCAGTAAGATCCTGCGATACAGAATGCCAACTTTGTCACCGAAGAGAGCGAAATCGAGCCCACCATCATCGGTAATAAAAAAAAAAAGTAAAGAGGGGTGGTGGTGGGGAGATACATAATCCTATAACGAAAACAATTTGAGCAGATCAAGTCTCGTCTTGTGCCGGAAACGAAAGTCAGATGCATACGATGGATGGGTCGTGGATCCGTGCAGCGTTATTCACACGCGCGCGTGGATTACGTAGGAGGTATGGGAGATTCTGCGGCTATGTAAGGTTCCACATGTCCTACATACATACATACTCTACGCAAGACGGGTCAAGATCTCCTCGAAGAATATCTCCGTAAGCGTGCCGCCCCATTCCCGTCAAATACATACTAGCCTGGCCCAAACTCCTCCGCCGCTTGAGCAGACCCCTTTTTAGGATGTTGCCGTTCCTCCACCAACCGCGCCCCCTGCCGTACCCACCGCCTCCGTCCCTTTCACTATCGTCCCAAACGTCGTTCCATGCCCCAGCAGCATCGACCCACCAGATTCATAGGGTCCAATCACGCACGTCCTGATCAGATGCGACGCGGCCCACGCCGCCAAAACCGGTGCGAACCGATCCTCGGAAAAGGGCGTCTGGGCCGCGAGGCTGATGCTGCAGGTGCCCGACCGCCACTCTGCGACAATCAAACCCCGGGTGCCGGACCAGACCCGGGCAGTGAAGAGGTCGGGGTCGAGGAGGATGAGTTGCTCGGCACTGTAGCAGTCGAAGGCGCTCGGGATGGGGCGTTGTGGGCCGTGGGGGCGTGGACGGTAGCAGGTGAGTGCGTCGATGGTGAGGTTGGCTTCGGAAGAAGGGTTGGTTGAGAGATGGTCGGTTATGGAAATGTTGGGGGGGAAGGCGGAGGATTCCAAGGAGTCGGCGGAACGGGGGGCGAATTGATTGCCGCGGTCGACGAGGTTGTCGGGTACGGAGCTGTGGCGGTGGTTTGATGGGAGGGCGAGGGTTGTGAGAAGTAGATGTGAGATGGTCGATAAACTAAGAGCTGAGGACAACATGGTTGGCTCCGGTGATTGTATTGTGCAGGACAAAAGTTCCAATGCAACAATAGGCAAAAGACGACCTGAACGTTCTGTGCGAACGGAAGCTTCTTATCACCTGGCGCTTGTACGTCAAGGGCCACCCTGTGAGAATGTCGCATAATGCGGCTTTTGCGGCAATGTAGAGAAACCTGTCAAAATGGCACGGCCCGCTTGAATCGCATAGTTCATTCTAGTGAAGATGGAATTTCCCAATTGTTGGAAGGTACAGCTGCTAATCTTCGATTGCGAGTAGCAGGCATTCCGCTTGAAAAACCCAATGGTGATAGTGCCAGGGCCGAAAGTTGCATAGCCCATCTGTGCACTTCCCACAAATGGAGCTTCGCAACCTTCAGTATTACCTACTGCATGGTATGGCGGCTTCGATGGATTGTTTCAAATATAACGCCGGTGTTCGAGGATTTCAATAGATCAAGCTGTTCTGGTCCGGGTATATTTGTCCCCACAGGGATGGAAGGAATAATCTCCAACCTATGCTCACTTGACTTTGCTCATGATGGTCTCCGGGCCTCGTTCCACATAGACCTCGCTTGCCTTCGTCTTCACATTGCTGAGCATGCCTCGGTCATAGTCATCTCGCGATCTCAGAACACTTTCCACCCACGTCATCTGCACGTCCCAGTATTCTCTCTTAAATGCTTCATAGATGCCGACCACACCTGCCTTGTCCGCTTCAAGTAACCGCACTAGGTAATCCACAACCTTCCATTTCTGCTTGATGGATGCGAAATCCACCGAGACTAGGTTCGAAAGCTCCTCCTTGGTATTCAACCCCCGGAAGAAGTCAAAGCTTGTAATGACGTCGTCCTTGAATCTTTCTGTAAAAGGATCGGAGCGACGGAATTTGGCGCCTTTGTTACGCACAGCGGAAAGGTAATGGACGAGGAGCTCGTCAGAGAGTTCCTCGACAAAGATGTCGAGTAGACTGTGGTGAAGCATCTTAGCATAATCATTGATGTAGTCGTTGAAAGTGATGGTAATAAGTTTCATTTGAGGGCCTGTGTACCATTTATAGGTGAAGAACTCGGGCATAGTGGATCGGAAGTCGACCCTGAAGATCAAAGTCACAAAGGTGGTAATGCAGTGAGTACTGAGATCCACAAAGCCATCGCGTAGACCGTCAAGCTCCGCTTTAGAATGGGCCAGAAATCGAGGCGTGACCAGAGACTCAAAGTCCCGCTGGAAGCGTGTTAAATAGCTGATTTGGCCAGCATCCTCATTGTCATCAATGCAAGCGATCTGGTCATTAGCTACCGCAACCAGCCAATCCTGGAGAATTTGCAGGCCTTCCTGTTCGCTCAATGGATCTTTGTACCTCATTGACTCATCATCAATCATCTTCTGCCACATGTTTTGTCGAGTCTTCAAGGCACGAAACATGGCATCAATGACGCCCTCTGCAACATCTGTTCGGCCTGAATTGCCCGCCACCAAAGTCTGCTCTCTTAGCATTCGCCACATGTCACCCAAAGTTTTTGTACGGAAGTAGCCGTGCTCGTCGGTGTCAAGCGTTTCTGGTTTACGATCTGTGAAAGCCCTCCTATCCGTGGTAAACATGCGATCCATCCATTCATCGACGGATTTGACGATAAGCTGTCGATATTCTCGAACTAGTTCGCCTTCTCTATCATCTAGAATATGAGGCTTTAGAACTGCTTGACTCCAGCCAAGTTTACTCATCTTCGCGTAGTATTTCTCACTCCAATCGATGATACTTAGCATATGCTGGGGGCTGAGGCTTGGATCGTCGATCAGCTTTATCAGCCAGTCATGCATAAGGTTGTGATATATGTTGGTATATGTCTTGAAGATCTTCCATTTTTTAGGCATTAGGTTTACCATTCCGACTTTAACCACGTGGAGGTCATTGAAATACCATTTCATGAGACTCGGCAATTTTTCAGGCTGTTCAAGAAAGCTCTGCTTTGCAGCCTCGAACTGTGTTTGTGCGTAGTACTCAATAGCTTTCAGAAACTTCTCCTTATAGCCGCGCAGCTGCTTAGGTCCACTTGTGATTGACTTAAATCTTGATGCAAGTTCCTTATATTCGCGCTGCGCATCTTGTAGTGCCTTGACCTTCTTGTCGCTCTTCTCTTCCTCATCTATGATTAGCGCTAGACGTACTACCATTGCATTGTTATCAGCCCGCACCAGGGGTATCAGGTTCATACAAGCAGTGCCGACATGATCGTCGAACCAGTCAACCACATCATCCAGTCGCGTGAAATGATCCTGCAGCGTACCTTCTAGTGATGTATCAGAAGCTTTTTTGATTTGGTACATGGCTTCGTCCCTGATATCTCGTAGTCGGGTAAGACCGTGATGGATATTAAGGAGGTTCGGTTGGTTCTCGAGGTCCTGGTCATCTTCCCGCAGCAATTGCTCAAGCTCATTGAGCCTGAAGTCGAAAGTCTCTATGTTTGACTTCATGCTCTCGACCTGTGAGAAATTCCGGTGGACCTGAGAGACCAGGTTGATGTTGGGGAAGTCTCGAATCATGTTTTGGGCTTCGGCACAGAGCTTGTCAATCTTCATCATTTCCTCTTTGATCTGGTTGGCTGTCCGCTGTCCATCTCCAATCGAGTTCATTCCTGACTGCGTAATCTCTAGTTGCTCTTTCAGTCCGACCTTGAGCTGGCTATCTACGGCAGCTTTTTTGCGGAAGAATTCCGACTTCAGAAAAGAAATCTTGTCGAGATCCTCCGGGTGTCGCAGCAAGTCCGCAAGCCGGACTGTTGTGCCGTCAAGATCGGTCATAGCTCAAGCGCTCTGTATGTGCAAGCACTACATGCCGACTGTGGTGTGCGAGCCCTTGTGCTGTGTCATTAGGTGAGCACGTAAGGTACGTATGTAGTAGTGTTGCGACAAGGATCGCTGCACGGACCACCCCTTGGATCTATTAAATTTGGCTTAACCGAGAAGTAAACTCTACTACCATTTTCACACTCGGAGTCAAACCATAACTAGACCATCTGCCATTCGTAGGGACGAACTACTTCAATCCACATTCCAACCTAGCCTGTAAGCCCCGTCTCTGCTATTAACTGGCTTTCGTGTACTTATAAAGACTCAAGGGTGCGGACAAACGGCTGCGGTCGAGAAATCCTACATCCTCATAACCATGTCCTTTTTTCGAATCACTCTAATCCGGTCATCCATTGGCTTGCCAAGAAAGACACAAGGTGTACTTGCAGCGCTTGGTCTACGGAAAAGAATGCGAACGGTCTTTCACCCTGTCAGTCCTCAGGTCGCTGGACAGATTATGAAGGTCAAAGAGCTAGTGGCAGTATCAGAAGTCGAACAGGCTATGACTAATGCTGAAATGCGGGAGATGAGGAAACCAGATCCAGGGTACTACATTGAAACCCTATCTCCAATGTAATGGATTGCAAGGGAGAGGGAAATCAGATCATGGCACGTGTGGTAATCAGGCAGCAACAGAGTGGCCCCCTCGACAAGTGAGCAGAAAAGGTTGCTCATATAGCACACATTGTGGGTGCAGAGGATAGCATGAATTGGATCAGAGGTAGCACTAGAGGGTGCCCGATATGGCGTGATATAACGGGGTCTGGCGTTGGAATCGTGGAAAACATCAAGGAGTTGGTTGGGCTCTCAGGCATGGGAAAGATACAAGGAGTGGTTGACACGGCCATTGGAGGCTATGGTATTCTCAAATGTTCGAGTGGAAAGGAAAATGCGCAAGAATCAGAGTTGTCTAGATCTACCTATCTGAGAACGTCTTGTACCTATGTACAGCAGGTATTAGATAATCCCCTAAGAGCAACAATGCACATACTACTATTGCAAGAGCGCTCCGAATTCATAATCAAAGTGCTTTGAATTCCTACTTCATGCCAAGCCTTTTGACAGCTTCGAAGTGGAGCGGAAGTCCGGCGCTCGGCATTACAAGCACCATTACCATTGTAATGCAAGGACAGCAATATGTGTTTTGCTTAACGTAGTTGAGCCATGATATTGGGTCTAATGCAGTAAAGAACATGGGGAGTTCCCGCATGCCAGTCAGTCTTCGAAATGGCCTTGCAGCTCAGAGACCAACCTCGAAAAGCACTCTACTAGCATTAGGCATTGATTCGTGAGCGCACTGTTTTTTCGCAGAGATACACACCATTCGACTTGCTGATACTGACTATTTTCTCAGGCTGCGCAATCTCATCTTCTTTTTGTTTCTGCTAAGATGGACACGCAAGGTCGCCTTGAAATTAAGAGGTCGCGGCATCTTCGGAAATGTGATAGACACATACATTTCCGTTCGGCGAACCCTCTATGGCTTATTTCTGAGAGCCCCTGGCGTACGATCACAAGTACAGAAGCAAGTTTCCGAGGCCATTACCAAGCTTGAAGGAAAACTCGTGCCCCAAGGGCCTGGTATTAGTCGATACCTTACGCTGCCGAAAGAAGGATGGACGGAGTCACAAGTCCGAGCAGAATTGGAAAAACTAGGAGAAATGGAGCACACTCGCTGGGAAGATGGCTTGGTCAGTGGAGCGGTTTACCATGGTGGACACGACTTGATCAAGCTACAAGCAGATGCGTTCGAGAAATTCAGCGTAGCAAATCCTATACATCCGGATGTCTTCCCTGGCGTGCGCAAAATGGAGGCCGAGATCGTTGCCATGGTGCTCGCTATGTTCAATGCACCAACTGGAGGAGCTGGTGTGACGACCGGCGGAGGCACTGAGTCCATCTTGATGGCTTGCCTGAGTGCAAGACAAAAAGGGTACGCTGAACGAGGCATTACGGAACCCGAAATGTAAACGTAGCGCTCCATTCTACATGAGCTTCTGCTGACTGTTCTATTTCAGGATCGTGCCGGAAACTGCACACGTCGCCTTTCGAAAGGCAGGCTTCTATTTCAATATAAAAGTCCATCTAGTCGCCTGCCCTGCCCCCTCCTACACCGTCAGTATCCCAAGTGTCTCCCGGCTCATTAATAGTAATACTATTTTACTCGTCGGTTCTGCTCCCAACTTTCCGCACGGCATCATTGATGATATCTCGGCACTTTCCCGCTTAGCCCTTCGTAAGAAGGGTCGTCTTCCGCTACATGTCGATTGCTGCCTTGGTTCGTTTCTTGTCCCGTTCCTCGCTCGCGCAGGCTTTCCCTCCCAACCATTCGATTTCTCTGTCAACGGTGTTACGAGCATCAGCTGCGACACTCATAAATATGGCTTCGCCCCAAAAGGCAACTCTACCCTCCTATATCGTAATCAAGCGCTACGAACATATCAGTACTTCGTCTCTCCCGACTGGTCGGGCGGAGTCTATGCCTCCCCGAGTATCGCTGGATCACGGCCGGGCGCACTAATTGCTACTTGCTGGGCCAGTCTCATGTCCCAGGGTGAGAGCGGCTACATCTCTTCATGCCATTCGATAGTGGGTGCTGCGAAAAAAATCGAATTAGCTATTGTTGACAATCAATCCTTGAACGGCGATTTGTCAGTGATTGGAAAACCTCTGGTCAGCGTCGTTGCCTTCACATCAAAAACACTGAATGTTTACGACCTAGCGGACGCTATGTCAGCCAAGGGATGGCATCTAAACTCGCTACAGGATCCACCGGCGATCCATGTGGCTGTAACTCTGCCGATTGTGGCAGTGGTGGATCGATTGATAGTGGACTTGGTGGCCGTTGTAGAGGAAGAGAAGGAGAAGGAAAGGGTGCGAATTGTGGAGGGCAAGGGAGCAAGGGGTGGTGCTAAAGGAGATTCGGCTGCGTTGTACGGCGTTGCAGGGAGCCTGCCAAACAAGAGCGTCATGGTGCAGTTGGCAAGCGGGTTCTTGGACACACTCTACAAAGCATAGGAGGAATGGTACAAACTGTAGGGTGTCAAAGCAGGCAAGACTGATAGGCATTCGTGTGCGGGGCCGTAATGAATTTATGATACAAGATGACCCGATACCATGAAGTCTTTTCCTTCCCCATCGTACTTCCTTTCGTCTGTAACACTCTGAACCCAGACATTTGACTTGATTGACAGATAACAGCAAGTTAGAGCCGCACGCAGCCCTATGGGCCGTGGCCCATTTCATCATCGTACCTACAACGTAAACACCGATTTCCCCAGCTACATACATCGGATATCGACCTCAATATTCTGTTACCTTGCCATTCTGTCTGCAGTGGAAATTTTTTGGATTGCAGTCAAAGAATACGGAATACCTCAATAATGACCTTTGAAATCTGTACGGAAGCTTCCTGTTCGCCTCGCTCCCGGTCTCTTCCATTCCACCGTCCGCCGCACTCAGAACCCAGCCATAAGTAGAATACCCAATCCTTGCTCTCCCTTCACACAAACAAGTCCATCAACTGAAAGATTCGACTAACCTCTCCCAGTTCTGCCCACTACGAGTATACGCGGATAAATACTCCGTGCCAGACCCAGAAATCGTGCTGAAGCAGTCGGCTATTGCTTCGGAGGATAAGACAAAAGATACAAATTCGGAAATAGGACTAATGACTCAGCTGAGCGGAGTTAATGGCCAAGAGCAGACCGAATCTGCGGCAGGGGAGGAGGCTAGCTGGAGTTCTACGATGAAAAAAATAAGAACAAGAAGAATCTAAAGAGCAACCTCTGGCGCGAGGAGCTAGAGACGCTGCCAGAGCCTTTAGTAGAGGAGCCGGAGTTATATCAACAGCACGGATTTGGATACAATTCATATAGGGAGGCCTAGAGCCGACGTTACTGCAAGAAAGATCGACTGTGATCGTGAGACATCGTGAGTCGTGGGAGCCACGTCAGAATAAAGAATCAAGCGCAAGCTACGCCCATATCTTTCTCTGCCACGCCTACCTCTACGTCTTCTCCGACCGATACGGTATTGAGCCGCTGCAGCAGCTAATTCGGCAGAAGCTTCGGCTTACCCTGTCGCGGTTTTATTTATTCGAAGACAGAGTGCCGGATATCGTCGAGCTGGTCAAATACATATACAAACATACCATGATCCATGACCAAGGCATCGACAGAATGAGAAGCCTTGTGATAGATTATGTAGTGTGTCATCTCGAGGTAATCGCCGAGGACGATAATTTTGAGCGAATGTTGCAAGAGCCTGGTGCATTGGCGAAAGACTTGCTCTTGAAGTTACTGTAGAGACTGGATTGATGGAACAAGTCTGTGGGCAGAGTTGAGCGCGCTTGCGCGAAAGATGAGTGCAAGTAATCAGGGATGTAATATGAAGACCATGGTGCGGGCCAGCTGCCTCCAACCACGAAGGTCTGGGGCCGCTAAATCTGGACATCCTTTCTACCTCTTTAATGCTCCAAGTACGAAGCTACAGTACACCTGCAGAATTAGAAAATGGGCGCCATATGAGAAAGATTGCCTGCCAGGGAGTAGAGAAAGTTACCTGGATTTGACAGTAGAATACAAGATTTTTTTTTTGAGTCCCGCTGCAGTTAATCAGCCACGCCGCTTTTGCTCAGGTAAGAATTAACCTCCACTCACCCACCCCCTCGTGCTATTCACTCTCTGCTCAGGCGCCTTCCCTCTCGTCCTCCGAAGCACCAATCAAGCAGCCTTTGATCTGTTGGCCTGTGGTGTCTTTTTGGTTAACTTTAGACAGCGAGGCGTGGGCGTCTAGTTTTGGGACCCCTGGGTCCCAAAGACTGGAACCCTCCAAAGCCACACATACACGCAAAGACGAGGTCACGCCTTCGCCCTCGGTGCACATTCGAAATGGGATCTTTCCTCCTTGAGAGCTACTGAGATGCCTGATTTCTTATAGCCACTGACCCACATCCCTCAGCGCTGATATTTCCAACAGTTACAACGTTAAGCAAATTCGATGCCAAGGCCTAGCACTGGAAACAGAGAGAGCCCAAAGCGAGAAGCCATACTCTTGATTACGATCGTCAGTCTTGTATTTGGATTCCCCATCTCTCCATCCTCTCTTCACCGAATGTAGCCTGAAGGATTAACGTCGTAAAGTCGTCGACATCTTCCGGCGCGACTTCTATGAATAACTTATCGGTCTCCGCCACCTGCATCAATCCTACGTTTACCTCTGAACACAGCTTCTCCCAAGCCCTAGCTGACTGCGCTTCCCAGACTCCTTGGCGGGTTGTGAACATCATGCCGCCCTGGCAAGGAATCGCCCGGCCCTGCTGAGCTGCCAAATATGCTCCTTGGATGCCAGAGGCAACGAGCCACGTGCGTCGAATGCTTTCGGCAAGTATCCAGGAGTACCAAAGAAGATTCCCGCAATGCGCAATATTGGACAGACTAGAACCGACGGTCGTTTGTTCATGAGCCGATGAGATGACGGAGCCACCTAAGCATACCGCATGGCTGGCGTGTTCAACCATCTGTTCCATCCAGCTGTTTAGCACGGGAATGTGGCTCTCTGCGATATGACGCAGCCGAATGTCGCCGTCGTAGAGACAGAGGACCTGGTAGACCAGTAAGGCCTGAACCCGAGCTATGTGTTCAAGGGAGTCAAGAGTGACCGAACTCGAGTTTACGTTGTCTAATAATGAGTCTGCCGAGGGAATGCTGTGTTCTGCTAATAACTGCTTCGCTCGGTCCTCGATGACTTGAAAAATAGTTTGCTCATTTGATGCCGTTTTGTGAATGTAGCATGACAGAGCGGTATATGCATCCTGGACACACCGCGGAAATCGAGTCCGATACAGCCGAGAGTGGATAAAGGGATTGCTGCCTTTCTCGAGCCATTCGGTAAGCCACCGATGAATCTTTATCATAAGGCGCTTCAGGCCTATGATAGTGAATGAGTTGTACTCTACCTGTAGGAAACGATCGATCTTCCAGGTCTCTGGGGAAGCAAACCAGCTTGAATATGGTCGGTTATCAACGAGATCACTAGAGAGTCCGGGAAGATCTAGACCCAGAGACAGCTTGGAATAATCAACTCCTCCAGTCTGGAGGCCCGGAGAGTATGTAGATGATTGTAAAGTGCTGGAAGGGAAGATGTCGTGCTCGACCGGGAATGTGTCGTCTCCTCCGCCAAGGACGAAGCAGGTCGGTTTCGTTGGGGGATACGTGCATTCGGTGCCCCGTCTCCTGCACCTCAGGCAGTGCGGCATCTCCTTTCCGCACCTCCGCTTTGCTGTAGCGCAGGCCTCACATGCTTTCGTTTCCAGGGTTGTGGCCATGTTTGTAGGTGGTGGCTTTCACAGTCTGTGGAGGAAGATTGATCAACTTCTTGCGAGATTGTCACGATTGGATTATTCAGATTGTATCTGTAAGTACCCGGTGCTCGGCGGGAGCTATCGGCTTTGGGATAGTCACCGCCCACCGCCGCTGAATTTGAGTTTTCCCGCAAGATCGCAACTCCACTTGGCAGCGGCACATATTTTTCAACGTCGTGTGGAATTTCCGGTAAATATAGCATTTGTACGAGACCTGGTTTTGCTGAGAATAAGTATCAAATCATAAGATTCCGCAGGGGCAGGCTGTACCAGTATTAACATGTACATCCGCTACCTCAGTCTGCGGAGGCTATCCGGTTTGGGATAGTCGCCGCCGCCGAGTTCACAGCCTCAACTTGTCCCCAATGAAGGTAGGCAGCCCCATTCCCGTCAAGGTGGCGTCGTCGACGGCGACTAGCTGGGGCTTTGCACGAATCAAGCGGCATGGTTCACGCAGCCGAGAAAGGGAAACGCCTATGAAGTATGTCAGGACAATGGCGCCTGCGAGGCGTTGTGTTCCATCCGTCGAGCGATTTTCGACCACGGCCCGGTGAAGAACTGTATTTGTAAAGCGGGGTCAGATGGCCAACTCCGCGCCGATTGCAAGAGCAAGTCAGATATAAAGGGGAGAGAAGAAGTCGACAGCATTATTGCAGAAAATCCAACTCTCCAACCATCACCCCGCCTGCAACACATCAACTTGCAAGACAGGACCATTAACACCATGGCCAGCAGAGGACTCAAGCCTGTCTTTGGCGGCGGCCCCATCGGCGAGGGCAAGGACTTTCCCGACATGCCCATAATTGAGGAGCTGTACAAGCTCCTAAGAGAGGGCGGCTGCGACATCATCGACACGTCCCGCCTGTATAGCAACTCTGAGGAGTGGATTGGCAAGACTCACGGCGGAGACCAATTCATTATCGACAGCAAGACCCCCGGCGGCTTCATCGCTGGCGGTAGCAATTCTGCGGGCATCTTACAACACGCCAAGGAGACGGTCGAGAGGCTAGGTGTGAAGAATGTAAGTGATTGGCGAATAGGCCGCGAGCCAGATCTGATGGGGAGTGCAGGTCGACGTGTACTACATCCACTGTCCGGACCCTTCTCTCGATCTCGCGGACATGCTCAAAGGCATCAACGATGCTTATAAGGCTGGTTACTTCAAGCGCTTTGGTTTGAGTAACTTCAAGGCAGATGACGTGGAGCGTATCTACGCCCTTTGCAAGGAGAAGGGTTACCCGCTGCCGACCGTCTACCAGGGCAACTACAGCCCCGTCGCTAGAAGGCAGGAAACAGAGCTGTTCCCCACGCTGCGCAAGCTCAACATCGCTTTCTACGTATACAGCCCGATCGCTGGCGGCCTCCTGACCAAGACCAAGGAGCAAATCATCGCAGGCAGCAAGGACGCTGGACGTTTCGGTAAAGGCCATTGGCTGGGTAGCCTGTACGCTGATCTATATAACAAGCCCTCGTACCACAAGGCCCTAGATCTGTGGGGAGTGGCTGCTCAGGCTGCTGGCTGCAGCAAGGCGGAGCTTGCATATCGTTGGGTCGCTTTCGACTCGCCGCTTGACCCCAAATATGGCGATGCCGTCATCTTCGGCGCCAGCAAGCTGTCTCAGGTCAAGGAGACGCTAGCTTGGCTGAATAAGGGCTCGGTCGGCGAGGAGGCCAAGACCGAGATTGACGAGATCTGGAAGGTGATTGAGAATGATGCGCCTCTCGATAATTACAACCACTAGGCTGGGCAGTCGAGGGGAAATGTCCCCAAGCTATATAGCTCGATCATCTAGGCTCTTCGGATCAACCTTCTCGTCAGGCTCGTATCCATGGACGACTGCCCTTAGCTCACGTACGCTCAGGTCTCAAAACGGATGTGGACTTTGGTGAGGTCGAGGTTCCAGTATTGGGAGTTTGTCACAGTTATGATATCTCAGGGATAGCCGTACGATATGCTCAGTCCTTTTTCTCAGACTTGTCTTTCTTCGTATATAATATCAGTGCTTATCACGAGTCTAATACGCTTTATACACAAGCTCCCGTTCCTGAAGTGACCGCCGGCGCTGCTCGGCAACGTCAGGGATCACAAATAGCGCTACGCTCGCAGATAATAGAGTGATAGCGCTTGATAAGAATTGCCTGATGTCCATTCCTACATGAGGGACGACGCCTTAACTCGGTTCGAACAGAAACATACTGTACCATAGAGTCGATCATTATTCCAATGCTGCGATTTTCATCATTGTCGATACCCAACAGTTCTGCCATCGCTCAAGCTCTATTTCCTGAATAGTTTCAGCGAAGAGCCGCGTTTGGCTGTACGTGCATTATCCGCTCTCGGTTTATCCTAAAGGTGTCTCCCTGTCTGGGACGCTTCCCGTCCTGATCTTTCATCTGGTTTAGGGAAATCTCCCGTACATCAGTGACATGCAGACGGACGATCGCCGGGGAAGCTATATTCAGTTGTATCATGGTAATAGCACAGCAGAGGGCTTCAAGGCACAGTACGCTCACCTCGCCGTATTGGACCACAATTTCGGACCCCTCGGTCCTAATACCTCAATAATGGCCTTTAAAATTGTACGGAAGCTTCCTGTTCGCCTCGCTCCTGGTCTCTTCCATTCCACCCTCCGCCGCAGCCAGAACCCAGCCATAAGTAGAATACCCAATCCTTGCTCTCCCTTCACACAAACGAGTCCACCAACTGAAAGATTCGACTAACCTCTCCCAGTTCTGCACACTACCACCCATCGCAACGCAACGCAACCTCCTCTAGCCACGACGATTCTCCTCAAGGCAAATCAGGCGACTTGGGCAACCCTCAGTCCGTCAGCAACGAGCAATCAAGCATCAAAACCTCGCGTGCTACAGATGGCGGGTCTCCAGATACGGCAAGCATCCAGACGCCAGTGTCAAACCAGTCGAAGATTCCTGCGGAGCAAGATGAGAGCACACCCAGCCACGATGAGGTCAAGAGAGATCCGAGCGAGCCCGCGAAGGAGAAGAGGAAGCATGTAGAACGACAGGGGGAGAAGCCATTAGGGGAAGAGAATAAGCAGTAAGAGGATTTGGTGAGGATAATGTGGTGGCTGCGGCGGGAAAACCCTATCGGCGGGATTATGTAATCCAACTCAGGACGACAACAGGCATTTGCGGCTTTAAATTCATTGGTCGTTTGACACGGACTATTCATTGGAATGACTTTGTACTCATACTGCACTTCTGCTCAGTATATGCTTCGATCCTCATCCTTCTGAAATTGATTCGAGGGATCACTTAGCCTTGCAGCCTTCGGGTAGGCGTCTAACCTTGACCTATCATCACCCCTCCAAATGGACATCCCGCTCAGCCTCAGCATGAATCCTGTAGGACATCCTCCATTTGAAGCCTTCTACAGGGAAGCGCATACGCGTTTCTTAAGCATACTTCTCTCCACTCCCCAAGCCTTTCTACGGCTTGGCAGGAACATTGTGCTCTACGTTCATTAAGTCTATACACTCATGACTAGATCAAACGATGGAGGTCGTCGCGATTATCAGTTGCGTAGCTGCCGTTGTATCTGCCTACAGAGATGGACAAGTGATTGTTCAACGAATCAAGGACAAACGTCGAGCTCGTAAGGCGCTCCCGCCAACAATATTACTAGAAGAATCACTCCAAAAAGGATCGCAAGCAGTGGAAGAAGCGAAGGAGAGTGGGGTGAAGCGCTTTGGACCCGAGTTTGCGATTGGAGACAGTGAGTGATGCCCGATTCTGCTCTGATTTCGCCAACTGAGGAATTCATAGGAATCGCTACCGACGCCCTCAAGGATGTCATAATTGAGCTCCAAGGATCATTGATCAAACATTTGCGGCAAGCATCCGAGGATGATGGCATGACCGATTTTTCAATCCTTGTAGACGCCTCAGATGAAGGGAGAATCAAGGCCGTGAGCGTACTCAACGATCTTTATCTGCGAAAGGCAAGGACGATATCTGTATCACCAAACATACCTCAAATCCTACCTTGTATACCTTTGCCTTCCAACAATGTCAATGGTGAAGGTCAAATTGATGGCAGAGCGCCGCAACCTGACACAGGAAATTATATAAGATCCATTGTTACCCCATGGGATAATGAGGTGGGAAACGTTCCCAAGTACCCTTCCCAACCACCTTTGCGCTACAAACATACAGAAAGGCCCGAGATTTCTTCCAGCTCTGCCAAACGCAAGTTCCGTGGAATATTCTCGCACATACCAACATTTGGAACAAGGGAATCACACGGAGGAGAGCTTGGCTACCCAAGAGGTGATTCGAATGACAGCATGCCGCCACATAAAAGCGCGCCGAATAGTAATCGTTCCTCGGCGATGACGATTTCGTCTCAGGAGCTTTTGGATGAGAACAATCCATGGGCTTCAGAGCTCTCGAGATCACCAAACGAGACTCTAACAACGAGTCTTCACGCACGGCAAAGATCGCAAACAGAGCCATCTGGTGGTTTACAAAGGCAATCCACACATGAATCGAAACTCGCATCGGGGGATGTCTACGGGGGCTTTTGCAAGGGGGCATACAAACTGCAGGTTGGACTCAGAGACGGCCTAAAGCTACGGAATCAATCGGGCTCTTTTCAGGGTGAGGGATACTACTGGGCATGCGGAAGCTCGAAATGCGCCTTTGAAGGTCGCGCTTGCAAAAAGGACAAAGAGTGGGCTTTCGATGACGCAATCCGCGAATCTCACGGCGTTCGGTATCGTTGGACATTCCTCGCAAAGTCTCATGTTGCGTTATCCAAGGTCAAACATGGTATATACGACTATCGATGCGTTTTCTGTGTTTCGCAAAGTCACGAATCACTAGTGTTTCGAAATGCCAAGGCCTTGATGGAGCACGTCTCCCAGCACCGAGGTCAGCATCTTGATGAGGCAATATTGCGAAAGGCAAATTGCATCAACATGAGAGATGCCGCGGACGAAGAAGACTTTGACATCAATCTTACGCCCGTTGACGCTAAGGCAGAGCCCGGGCAAGCTGTGGACTGGATGTCAACAGATGGCGTTTCGAGTGCCTGGTCTACAAGCGAAGAAACCATGTCGGATACAAACCACTGGAGAGATCTAACGAGAGAAAGTATTGGGCCTGGCAGGGGCTAAGATGGCGGCTACCACGCTTCCCGCCATCGTTTGGGAAGTCGGGCAATGCCTTACATTATTCAGTCAGTACGACTCTTTGATTGTTCCTAGTATGACCTTGTGTACGAGGCACACGGAAAGGCATTACAATGTATGTGTATGTGTCCAAACTGCAAGCCCTAAAGCACCGGAATTTGCATGTGAAAAGAAGATGGGTGGTTTACCACGTGACCTGAAGCTTATGCGCAGGGATGATTTCAGCCGAGGCTTCTTATAATATCACTTCGGCATGGACTCACGAATAAATATGTAGCCATCACCCGCATTAAATCCTGAAGGCACTCAGGCATCAACAAAATTCACAGTCACCAAACATGTCTCACGGTAATACCCTCCAAGAAGTCCTTTTCCTAGACTACACTGACAGACTGCCCATAGCACAACAACGCCTTTCTCAAGTGCAGTCCCACCTCGCCTCCTCGGAGATTGATATTCCTCGAGGTCGTGAGAGTATACTTGCCAAATCACCTCACGACGTAGTCGTTACCTGCGCTCTTCGTACGCCTTTCACCCGTGGCGGCAAAGGTGGTCTTAAAGATACTGCTGCTGCTGATCTGCTCGTCCACGCTTTCCAATCCCTAATAGCACGCTCCAAGATAGACCCGGCTCTGGTGGAAGATATCGCCGTTGGAAACGTTCTTGCACCCGGTGGCGGAGCTACCGAATACCGTGCTGCAGCCCTCGTTGCCGGGTTTCCAGAGAGCACCGCAGTAAAGTCGTTGAATAGACAATGTTCAAGTGGGCTACAAGCATGTGCAGACATTGCGAACGCCATTCGCTCCGGCATGATTGACATTGGCGTCGGCGCTGGCGTGGAGTCAATGTCTTCTCAGTATGGTCCTGGGGCTGTGACGGAATTTTCCGAGCTCTTAGAGTCACATCCAGAATCCAAGAACTGCAAAGTACCCATGGGTGCGCTAAGCGAACAGATGGCCAAGGACCGAAAGATCCCACGGCAGGATCAAGATGCCTTTGCCGCTTCCTCTTACCAAAAGGCCCTCAAGGCGCAACAAGCGGGAAAATTCAATGAAGAGATCGCGCCAATGACGGTCAAGTTCGTTGATCCAAAAACAGACGAGGAAAAGACGATTACAGTGGACAAAGACGACGGTATCAGGCCTGGTATTACAGCAGAGAGCCTGGCCAAGATCAAGCCTGCCTTTGCAAAGGATGGAAGCATACACGCTGGAAATGCTAGTCAGATTTCCGATGGCGCTGCCGCGGTTTTATTGATGAGGAGAAGTACAGCAGAGACACTTGGTCAGAAGGTCATAGGCAAGTTTGTCACGAGTGCTGTTGTTGGCGTGAAGCCTCTGCTCATGGGCATTGGGCCATGGAAAGCGATTCCAGTTGCACTACAAAAGGCCGGGATCTCGAAGGATGAAGTAGATGTCTACGAGATTAACGAGGCTTTTGCTAGTCAGTGTGTTTGGTGTGTTAAGGAATTGGGACTGGACGAGAAGAAGGTATGTTATACTCTTCAAGGATGGGTTGCAATGGTTGACATCTTGAACAGGTTAATCCAAACGGAGGTGCTATTGCCTTTGGTCATCCTCTGGGTTGTACCGGAGCCAGGCAAGTATCTACATTGCTTAACGAGCTAGGCCGAACTGGCAAGAAAGTTGGTGTAACAAGTATGTGCGTCGGCACAGGTATGGGAATGGCAGCTCTATGGGTCAGGGAGTAAACTGGGTTCATGGGGGGTATCTTGTAAGATAAGCAAGCCAACAATGGAGCAAGGCACTGGTTGATATGTTAAAGACGCTACTAATGTGACGACGATCTGTGCCCAGAGGTGACAGGAACTCAATATCATTTCCTTCGCCTGCAGGTAAGGTACTATCTCTCATTAAGAACAAGAATTGATATGTGGAAACGCTTGAGCCTACAGTTCTACTGCGTTTTCTTTCCGTGTAGATGACGCCGGCTGTAGTCCGCGTAAGGTGTGGTAACAGGAACAGCTCCCTCAATGTACAGACTATTTGTCTCATCGTAACATATCCACTTAACGGAGATTTGTGGTGACACAAGGCTCATCCACTCTTCTTCGTGTATCCACCGAGCTTTGTTCATGATACCGCTAGACTCCATTCCTCAATGGGCTTGGGTGGATATCATGCTACACCACACAGTTTATGATCTAGGAGCTATTTTTGGAGGCCTACAAGATCATGACGCATCTATGATCATCCATACAGGTACCGTTACGAGGTACTGGGATAATGGTGTAAACAGTCCATTGCAAACCTGCGCGAAGCAAGACTTGACGCTAAGTTCTACACTCAGAACCTGATAGCGTCTGGCGACGCAGGCCCGTTAATACAATCTTACAGACCTACACTGACACAGTCCTTTATGATAGACGAGGAAATCACCTAAGAATGTGCTGTCACCCCAGGCCCGATCTCAGCGACCACCTTCGGCCCAGACGCAAAGATTTCCATAACACGCTTCATTCAGCATACAGGACTATGGACCATCAAGGGAAAAGCAGATGTCGAATTCGTCGATGAAACTGGGAAGGCCATCTTTGAATGGCATCCCTGAAGAACTGTAAGACCTTGCAGCGTTGCTCGAACATTGGTCCGTTCTTCTTCTACAGTTACTTTTCAGTTCCGAATTCCATTTCCCACAGTATCTTTGACTCCTTCTGCCCCATCTGCATCGTCAACTTTACCTTCCAACCAAGTACAGAATCTTCGGAAGTCAAAAGCGGCCAAGGCGTATCGGAAATATAATGGAGGTGGGGCATCCGACAAACCAATTGGTGATCCATGGCCCGTCCTCGAATACGGAGAACCAAGCAGTTGTGATAGGCTCGACGCCAATGCAGCACATGAGGCTAAGGATGAGATCATTCTACCAGTATACACCCGAAAAGAGCCAAAGGCAGATACAGAAAGCAGCGCAAATGGTGAAACAGAAACTGAGGAGCCGCAGGATCTACATCTCAAAATCGAGTATTTGTCCTGCGATTCCGAGATAACCATTGTACGCATCGAAAAAACCTCAGCCAATATATTGAAAAGCTCTGCTGAGCAGTACGTGAAGCTGAAAACAGAAACGCTGACCAACGGCCAAGAAGGCGCTGGCATTAAAAGGCGAAGAGATATCGGGGAGGAGCAACATGATGCAAAGCGTCAGCGAAAACAACTCGGGTGGGAGAACCTGCAGATATCGTGTAAAGCCGATGAGATTGTCACTTGCGTCAAGACAGAGAGTCGAAAGCCCGTTCTCAAGAGGCAAAGAGATTCCGATATTCAGGAGGATGAACACATTTCCAAGCGTCAGCCGAGACGAGTCGTGTGGAATCAAGTGCAGACATTTTATGAAGACAATAAGGTTGTCAGTAGTATCAAGGAAGACGTTAAACATTTTGTTCTTAAGCGGGAACCAAACGCTGAGGACAAGGATGGACATAATACGAAGCGTCAATGCCTTGAAGCCAAACAAGAGAATTCGCAGGTACCAGAGGATAAGTCTCGAGGCGAGAGCGGATCTTAAGAATGACAATCGAGCTTAGACTATGATTATTGTCAAGCGAGCGTTCGCTTGTGACTTTTATCTATGAGGATCGATCCATGAAGGCCCAAGTGCTGGAATAATATCCCACCGAGTGATGCTAGGCATGAAAAGGTACTAGAAAAGGAGACTGTCTGCTTATGGCTGGGGAGTAAAAGGTCTTGTATATATGTCGAAGCTTTGCAGGCTCCAAGAAGCCATTAATTGCAATAGGAGAGACTGCCGAGCTATTCCCTGATATAGCTTTTCTTGTTGTCGGTATTGTATCCACATTAAACCGCCAACTTACACGATATCTAATCTACACTTCCAGAAACAATTTCCTTAGAAGCCTCAACGTCCAGAAACATCAGAAAAGTAAATCCAGGACTCATTATGGCCTCTCTGCACTACCTACTACCCTTGATCGTCCCATACCGTCCAACCCTGACTCGGCGTCATCTTTAGCAATCACAACACTTATCCGCAATTTCCAGGCCCCAGGCTCTCTGTGGTCTTGTTCAGACTGCAACGTCGCCCTTTTTCCCTTACCGCGTACCTGTCTCCACGTGTAACACTTTGCGTGGCATTGTCCTGAGGCTGAACAATCTCACAAGGCTAACCTAATCTGGACACATCAGCCCCAACCTCAGCAGTCGCATCGCATCGCATCGGTTACATGTAAATTTCCAACCTTGCGATATCAAAGATACATCTTTTTTGGTTACTCTGGCATTTGCTCCTGAAATGGTCGCTGTGCTAATTCAAGATAAGCAGGGTGGTCTTATGTGACGTTGGAGCTTTGAGCTCAGCTCAGGGAAATCTGGAACGTCTGGTGATATATTTGGATATATAAGTGCGCTTTCCCATCTCTTCTTTCTCCCCATCCACCCTATACCTCCTCAAGCCCCTTCCTTCTCCTCCTCCTCCTCCGTACCAAAATTACCTAGTCGAATCAACCCGAATCACACATCCACCCATTATCTAAACTACATCTCACACCCTCATACCCAACCATCCCCAGCTCCACCTGTTCTTCCAAAACCCCCCCTCGGCTCCGCAACCATGCTCGCCACCTGGGGCTACAAAGCCTACAAAAAGCACCAGGAGAAAAAACGCCTCGCCCGTCTCTCGGAACCAGGACAATCCCCTGAAGAAGTCCCTCGTAATTCATCTTTCCACCAAAGCCAACAAACGCAACCAACACAACAGTCACCACAGTCATCCGCTACCGCGAGGCAGCAGCAGTTACAGGCATACGAGACCGAGGGACGGAGGAGTGGGGAGGAGGAGATGGAGAGCAAGAGTGGGGAGAGAGAGAGGCAGGGCGTTTGATTCGGGGGTTTTGCTTGAGGAAGCGCTGGGGGATGCCGGGAGGGGATGGGGTAATAGATGGCGTTGAGGTGTGAGGTTTCGAATTCTCAACCGAATCTTTCGTTGTGTTCTGTGGTTGGGACAGAAGTGCGAGGTCTCCTAAAAAAACACCTGAAGGGAGGATTGCTCATCGCAGAACCTAGAACTACTCGAACAATCAACGGCAAGGAATGCAGATCAGTATGCTTGGAAAATTTTACCCATTATCCCAAGAAACCACCCCGTGTTCCCCCTTTTTTTTGGCTACAAGTTTGTTTAGTCGCTAGCATCACAAATGTAGAGAAGGGAAACCAACTTTACGGGAAATATCTCCTCCCCATTTACCATTTCCCTCATTACCCATTTCCAAGATATCTTTATCGAAAGGAAAATTCAGCAAAGCGCATGAGAAGAAAAAGAGCAAAAGGTTCAAGAACACCAGACCATCCCAGCCATCAACTAACTCTCCAGACACCGGCAACTCCGCCATGGAAGGAAGGTGTGGGTTTTGCGCGCCACTTTGATGTATATACTACCTTACCTACTGCAACACCGCCCCATCCCCACCACCACATCTAACGAACAAAACCCATTACAGATCTCATGCCCTTCACCACCACCGCCTGCACCAGTACTCTTGTTTTTAAGATTTGGGCGAGTGGGAACGATCTGTGCGCCGTGTCACTCACTACTTCACTAATGTATTTACGTTTTAAATTTTATTACTTTAATAATGGCTCTTCGGCTGCGTTTTTAGCGCGGACGTGAGCGGTGTTGCTTTGGGGTTTTGCGTGGGGGTGGGGTTGGAATGGAATGGTGGTTGGTTTTGATGTGTTTTGATGGGGTGTTAGGTGAGAGGGGAAGGGATGGGGGTGAGGAGGGGAAGGAGAAGTAGGAGTATGATGAATGTTATCTTAGAAGAGTTGTGTTCCTAAAATCATTTGTTGAGAGTTTCAATACTGTAGGGAAAGCTGCAGCATTAGTTATTCATGTGCTTTGTTTTGTTTGCAAAACTCAGGAAAGTGTTCGTGATCGGTAGGTTTTGTGACTTGGTGGTCAAGTTGTTTAAGATCACGTCAGAGTGAAACAGTATATGAATAGATATACCAAATTTGTAGCTTTCTACAAAAATCGAGTTGTGCAACAGGTATATAGGCTCTTCTTATTGTGGCTTGGATAAATGTTTTAAGATAGTCACATGAAATCTAGGCCAGTGCCTTGCGCCCAAAGAAGAAGTTGTGGAAGATTCGATAAGCCGCGCAATGTTACTTGAGAATATTTCAGGTAGACAAGAAGCATATGAGAAACCCGCCTACTTACAGTAATGACGTCTGACGATCTTGGGGGGAAAGAGAAGAAAAGACTTACATATTCACACCATAGCCCCAACACCTTCGGATAATCCTCCTCCCTAAAAAGCAATGGGTTCCATTTGCGAGCTTATCGGAAAAGAAAGGCCTCACCTGCCCACCTAATCCGAGATCCCCAGCACAACCTAGCCAAACCACTCCGCAACTATCTCACCCCTGCCTTCTCGACCCACTCACATGGACATCCTCAAACGCCCTAACCAGCCCAACATCCTCCAGATATCGCCCAAACTCCTCTCCAGACTCTAGCAACACGATCCTCGTCTTCGCTGCCACGACTTCCGGCGGCACCACCTTGGTGGTATCAGCGGAGTAGAAACGTCTACCCTCAAGCCCGTAGACGCCTTCGGGGTGGGGCTGGGTGATGGGGCAATTTGAGGCTTGGTAAGGGCCTCGGGGGACGCTGGAGAGTTGCGCCAATTCTTGAGAGGGGGGAATGGTTTGGATTAGAGCGGTTGCGATTATAGATTCTGTTGTTGCGACTGTGGGTCCTGGGACATAGGAATCAGCAACTGAAGGCTTCGAGCTCTGGACGTGCTTCATTGCTGCGGAAGCTTCGAAACCTTCGAGTGCCTGCATTTGGGCGGCTGCGGAGCCGGGGTTTGAGGTGGAGAAGGCGCGCAGCTGCTCAATTTGGACGGTCGGTCGTCTGCCTGCTCGCGGGGTATGGGATATCTGGGCTGCTTGTTGGATAGACGTGTTTCGTCTTGGGTTGAGGTAAGGACCTGACGGATGCGGGAGGTAGAGGGGTTCAGTCTCCGGCGTGGGGTGACGTTCGAGTCTGGTGCTCCGGACTCGCTTGGGGCCCACTGGCGGTATCGAGGGATACAGCGCGTTGGTCTTAGACCGAAACTTGAGGACTTCGGGGACCATATTCGTCCTGTCGTCCGAGCAGGATTTTTGGAGCCGCTCTAGATTTTGGGTCGTGAGGCGATCATTGTTGATTTGCTTGGTATCGAACGTTCGTTCTCTTAGATGAGTGGAATTCTTTACCGTTGTTGACGGCGAGTTTTCCCAAGAGAAGAGCTCAGGGATTTGAATGGTATCGTCTATCGATTGTGTCAGCGATTCATTGTCGAAGGGGGTCAACATGCCTGATCCGATGGCATTGCATCCAAAACGTCTTTGCTCTTCGAGGCCGAGGCTGAATATGCGCTCTTTGAACGACCGCGTATCAGTGAATTCCTTGGCTTGGCTTTCTGTTTGACCAACACTATCCACCTGCTCTACCGGAGCTAGGCTGCGAGCACTATTTGATATGCTGCCTGAGGTCGAATTGGACAGAAGCGTTTGTTCTTGAGCGGCTGATATGGCTGGTCGGCTTCCGCGTTGCCGGGTATTGAGAGGCTCCTGAAGGTCGTATGAGTTTTGGGCGAGTTGATCCGCTTCCTTTGAAAGCTTCGCGTTGCCGAAGAAAGGTGGGACTGGCTTGCGTGAGGAAGACGTTCTTTTCCGAGGCCTTGAGCCAGGGTTGTGATATTGCTCTGGACCAGTGTAGTCGCAATTCTGACACGTTAATCTGATTTTTGTTTTCCCTGAATGAATAGATGGTGCCATGTTTGGTTCCTTGCCTACTCCAACGTCCAAACCACACTTCGGACATGTATAATAGATGGTCATGATATCTAAGTTGAAACCACCGGCTCAAAGGACTTGAATTTCGTTGAAAAATGCAAGTAATTGCGTGGTGCAGCAATATTGGTCAGAGTAAGATGTTATACGTCAGTTTTGCAGGATCGTTAGCAGATATTGATGGCTTGTGGCAAGCCTGAAGGGCTGTCATGGACAATGCCATTGTTTACGAGGATGACAGTAACAAACGATTGCTTTTGACACAAGGCCAAATATGCTTTTGGACAAAGGAAAAAGTCACTCAAAGCATTGACCTGTGAGACCGACTGTCTCTTTCATTTGTCAAGGACTCTTCGAGTTCATGAACTAACCTGGGCCCAAAATGGCTACCAGAGGCAACCGCTTGAGATGGTTATTGCCAGGGGATTTTATTATCCTGACGCAATCTTCTTTGTCCACAAACCATCGCACGAACAAGGTGACGTGGAATCAATTCAGTATCTGAGAAATTTTCGATGCAAATGGCAGTACTAAGAATCATCTAATGCATGTGGTCGAGATCAGCTCGCATAATGTCGAATACATCTGTAGAAGCTTACGGAATACGGGGTTACAGTTGTGGGGGGCACGTGGGGGGTTGGAAAAGTTGAGCCAGGGCCGGAACTTTTTTTTTGGTTTCGGCCCCCGCTCAACTTTCTGCATATGCTAACCATGAGTTCAAAATTATTCCAACCCCGGCTCAGCTTTCTGCATATGCTAATCATGAGCTCAAGAATTGATATTATTTAGCTAAAATAGCTAGAAGACAAACAGCAAGAGCGAAGTATTGAAGCCGAGCATATGCACAGCTTGAACGAAACATCGAGAAAACAGCACAATCACAGACCACGCATATATCATGAATAGCAAGACGAGCGAAGATTCTTCTACATTAAGCGAAGAACTGAGCGAAAGTGGGGGGCACGGATAATGCTCTTGGCATACCTATGCTTCGCATACATACCTTACCTTAGGCTCCGGAGCTTTTCCAACCCGACGTCAAGTCTTGAATGTGCGGGGCATATGCAATTTTTAAAGTCCAACCCGACGCCAAGAATTTTTTCCAACCCCGGCTCAACTTTTTCAACCCCCCACGAACTGCAACCCGGAAGCGTACTTACTAGGATTATCGACGTCCTCGAGCAATAGTGAGGGGAGGAGCGGGGAGAAAGGGGGGAAACGAAACGCGTCTGGTCTCACTTGAGTACCTTATCTCTAGCGTATGGAATGTGGAAATGGCCTAACAGTACTTCGTACGAATGTATTGATCAGTAATTTTCAAACCCATTCGAGATGGCTGGTGCGCGTTGCCTAGGATGCTACCTAGACTGCTGCTATGAACACGGGGACAGACTGCTAAAAAAGCCCTGTTGACCACTTCAATTTGGCACTAACCAACTCGATGAAGCCCGGCATGTCGAATGAATTCCAGGAATTGCAGATCAACACGACGATGAAAAGGTTTCGCCCTGAAATTCTCTGAATCCTGTCATGGATTTGAGAACGGAAATGGAGCGAGGATGATAAGGCAATCACACGGTTTTGCCGATTATGCATCATATCCATTGACAATGCTGCGATGCCCGCAAAAGCTGTCTTGTCGAAGAGGGTGGGGCTCCATGGAGCACGCAGGATTCGCACCTGTGAATAAATCGAGCAACTCTGAGCCTGGCGTAAGACTTAGGAGATATATGGAGCGCGGAACATGACCGAAACGAGCTTGCACCGGATGCACGTTCGCTCGTCTTGGTAATCTTTCATTCGATGGAAGCTAATCGAGACGGCAACGCCATGATATGCAGTTATCACTGTTCTGGTTATTTCAGATCGGGATAAGCTCAGCCCACCTGCAAATTCGATACTCGAGGTAAGTAATCGAGTATGGAGGTTTTAACGATCAGGCTTGATTATCGGAAAATGGAGATGTTCTCTGTATTTTACTAGGGTAGATTATCACTACCAGTTGGGTCTTAGAGGTTATAGCGTATACGTACCTTAGTAGATGCCCTTTTGGTATTCACCTGTCACGTATTTTATCTCGCTTCATTTGTAATGTTTCACATGTCTTTAGACCAGAGCTTGATGGATTTCTGAAAATCATAACCTCGAGTACATCTTCATACAAAGACTACAGTATACAAAGATGAGACTTTACTATCACGACAACCAAGCTGTAAGCTCCCATGGATATCTCAAGAAGTAACACTGATTCTTCCAGGGCGACTGCCGCCTTCCTCACGATTCTGGGGTTGGGCTTTCCCCAAAAGATCTTTCGGCCATCGGAGTGCTCTACCATTGCTTTCCACCTTCATCTCCTTCGTCTTCTTCCAACCTCGAGAATCTCGCCAAAACTCGCAACTACGCCAACCGCGATGAGATTACTGTTTCGCCAAGCGCCATGGGTTCGGCGTACGAGGATAGGATCAAGATGTTCTTTGATGAGCACATGCACGAGGACGAAGAGATCCGATACATACTGAAGGGGAACGGATATTTCGACGTCCGCGACGCAGATGACAAGTGGATTCGAATCAAAGCGGAACCGGGTGACCTGCTTGTGCTTCCAGCTGGTATATACCATCGGTTCACTGTAGATGAGGACAATGTATGTATCTAACGACTACTGGTGCAATGCGACAGTGCTAACTAAGCCTCCATTCAGTACATCAATGCTGCCCGTTTGTTCCAGACTGAGCCAAAATGGGCGGCTTTGAATCGCAGCGAGGAGACTGAAGCTAATGATATCCGCAAGAAATACCTAAGCTCTCGCGGACGAACAGACTAAGAATACCTAGTATTTAGGAATCAAACCAAGATTGCTTGCATTGATATTCTTCTTCCTCTACAGAATTGCAACATCTGTCTTACCACCAAGGATTCGTAGTAGACTGTCAGTTTGTGTTTCAAGCACTTCCAATCCGTACTCAGGACGGTTCTAGTGGAACGATACCTACTTCGGGCGATTGGTTGATCTGGGCTTCTGCATTCTAGTGTCTTTCCCATTATCAAAAACCGCCCTGAGTGGGCACGTTATTTGTTTCATGCCCTGGTAAGGTACGCTATATATTGATCCCGTCATCCAGGGAATAACGCTCGGAACCGCACTAGTGGGGCAACCATTGGGGCTTAAATCCTACTCGGACTTTGCCGCTCATACCTAGTCGCACGACTTCTGCACCCACTGGTGCCGGATCTCGGTTTATAGCTCAACTTGCTGATAAGGAAGTACCCTTATGCATTTCTCGTCGATCCGTGTGCAGCTAGATCTGTCTCCCCCCCTCATAAGGTACGCTTTGCAATGTCCGAAAGGGCTTGGCATACCGCCCCCAATCTACATAAAGCGCTGCTTACGGCTCTTGATTATATGAACCACCAGTGCCACCTTGGACTACTGCTGCTTCCGTTATACACATGAACATGTCTTTCAAAACGCCTATAGTTCCGGGCCTCGATATCAACGCCGACTATGGACCTCAGATCAATGCTGTGGCCATTTTCTTTATGTGCCTGTCATTTGCTACGGTTGTGCTCCGTTTCTTTTCACGTGCTTATACGAAGATCGAGATTGGCAAAGATGATTGGCTTTTGTTAGGCGCTGCAGTATGGCTCTTGATCCCGTTCCCCTTGCTTTCATCTAATAGCTCGATCTTCAGATCTTCTCTTGGGGCTATACTGCTACAGTGATTGCGGAAGTGGAGCTTAATTACTACGGGCAGCATATAAGCAAGTCGGACCCATTTCATGTCGAGGAGTTTTTCAAGGGATTGTACGGCTTAGCGATTACCTATCCAATTGCCCTTACTCTCAGCAAACTCTCCCTCTTGGCCTTGTACTGGCGGATTTTCCGTGGGACAAAGGGAAAGCTTCCAATACAGATAGCGGCGGGGCTGAACATTGCCTGGATGATTGCTGCAGTATGTATCGGATCTTTAACACCAGTTAGTGCTATTCTGACTGCCGTTGTAGGTCTTTGTCGGATTTTTCAGCTGTACACCTGTTCGAGGATTCTGGGACCTAAATGTCCCAAGCCGATGCATTAATTACAACATCTTTTTCACCTCCAATGAGGTTTTTACAATTACGCTAGACCTAATAGTCATACTTATACCCGTCTATTTTATATCAAATATTCAGAGATCTCTCTCCCAAAGACTTTCTATAAGTAGTACCTTTCTTCTCGGCCTTGTGTAGGTACCATCACTTCCTAATAGAATCCGTGTTGATCCTGGTGCAGTGTGACTGTGGTCTCAGCGGTACGGCTATGGCGTCTCGTTCTTGCCCAAAGATTACCTGGATTCGATCCTACGTGTGAGTTTTCACGTGTATGGCTATCTGTACTTTGAGCTAATTCGCATCGCCCAGTTGACGAAGTGGACGCGGCACTGTGGGCCATTATTGAACTGAACCTTTGGGTATTTGTCGCTTCAATCCCGTCGTTGCGACCTCTCGTTGGGAAAATCATCCGTGACAGATCGGAGAGGACCCACGTTGCATTGCCAGGACAGTATTATTCTGGAAGTGGCTCAAGCAAGACCCTCAAAGAGCGATTATGGCCCTCGAAGAATAGATCGGTTCCTCGCTCAGGCGGTTATGCTGCCACTGGGGCCGAGTCGTTGCGATCTAACGAACACATCCTGGGGCAGACAGGAGAGGACTCAGTCTGGACACCGGGTGGCGTGGGCCGGAACGCTGAGCGCAATATTCCGCTGAAGCACCTACCCGGCATACGAGTAGATAGAACTTGAGGTCTTGGCGATTCAGCATGACTTACTGGAAATGCAATACCTAGAACATGACGGGATTGTATGAACGGAATGTATCTAGACAGTTGTTGCCTACCTACCTTATCACTTAGGTTTGAGAGTATGAAGATTTGAGGGTTCGAGGTTCCAGCTACCAGGCTAAGGTTGCCCGCATCACACGTGGTAGGTACATTAGCCTCGAAATTGTACGGAACTTCCCTTACACCACCATGGTCCACGTGTTGAGAATGCACTAAGGTATTACCCCGCTCCCGGAAGCCAATCGTGCTCAACTATGTACCTTAAGGTATATAACAGTCCGTCCCGACGCATGACACATGACGCATGGGGCTGCGGCGCGTTTCTGGAAAGGATCTTTCTTACGTATCTCCGTACCGTACTACTACTAACTAGTAGTACCACAGTACGAGCAGTCGGAAATAATGCGAAAGCTTTTGATGAGAAGTTTCTACCCTATTGGAGGGTGAAAAGTAGGAATCATCCTGTGATTACCCTATCTCCATGATGGAGTCTTCTCACGCCAACAAAAACTCTCATCCTGCTCGATCAACAAGGCACACCTTTGCCGGCTTCCTTATCGACTTGGATGGTACTATTATAGACTCTACAGAGGCAGTGGTGAAACACTGGCACAAGTGAGTGATAGCTTCGTCAGGAATACCTTTCCCGTCTCGTCACCACGAGGAGAAACTTCAATCTCGATGGTCCATACCACTATTATGCGCCGTATTCGTACTTACGGCACAGTACAGATTAGGTGACGAACTTGGCGTCGATCCCAACGTTATTATTCAGAGCTCGCGTGGCCGACGATCTATCGACACGCTGCGGTTGTATGATCCCTCGAAAGCTAGTTGGGAATGTCAGCCTCATTGCTCTTGGTTATCCCTTAGTCTGCTACTAACCTAGCACAGACGTGAACTACGTCGAAGGCCTCATTCCAAAAGAATACGGCTCCTATGCCGGGGAAATCCCAGGTGCTCGCCAGTTCTTGAACTCTCTGGATAAGGCCTCGGCCCTATGGGCCATTGTCACTTCGTGCACCCACACCCTCATGTGTGGCTGGCTTGACCGAATGTCGCTATCGCGACCTCCCGTCTCTGTTGCGGCAGAAGATGTATCCGCAGGGAAGCCGGACCCTGCATGCTACAGGCTTGGGCGCGAGCGCATCGGCTTAGCGGAGGAGCAAGAGGTGCTGGTGTTTGAAGATGCGCCGGCAGGCGTGAGGGCAGGGAAGGCTGCGGGCTGTATGGTTTTGGGGCTTGCGACTACGCACGACAGTGGCAGATTAAAGGATGCTGGCGCGGATTGGGTGGTGAAGGACCTGAGGAGTGTGGAGTTGGTGGGGAAGCGAGAAGATGGCTGGGAAATTAGCATTGAGGAGATTTGATTGGGAGATACAGATGTAGAGATTGGGATAGACTTTTAATAGACGGAGCTCTACAGGCGCGCCTGCCGAGTTAAAACCTTCAGATATCATTCCGATCACGACAGCTGCAGCAATGCGATACTGGGCGTCTAATAAGAGCGAGGTTAATGACTACTGCAAAACATCAAAAAGCTGAAACGTTGACCACACCAAAACCCAGTAGCCACAAGAATGGAGTTCTTCCTCAGCCACACAGCAGGCAGTCTCTGTCACAGCTCCTTTCGTAGTCAATTCATGTTGATGATACGGCTGCTGAAGAACGCCTGGTGTATTGGAAGTAGGGACGAGGGGGGATTAATAATCTTGGCCTCATAGGGCTGACCACCGCTAGTAGATTTATTACCTTTTCTTCCTCCGGAGTCCGGGGTAACGAGCTCTCACCCAACAACCACAACAACCAATATACAATATGTCCCATACGACGTCGATATATCAACACAGAGCAGAGGAACAATCACGAACGAGACATTACTATTGCATATGGTGCTGGCTGTGCATTGACAGGTCGGAGAACGGCTTGAAGGAATGATTACCTGGAAGACTTATGAGCCCGTTCTGGTTTTTGATTGTAGCGTGGTTATAAGTTTTATCATTGAGTGTGATAATATACGGGCGTGTTGGAAAACTGCCATATCCGATCGCTCTGTTACCATGCGAGATTTCAACATGCATCTTGGAAGAGAGTGTCTAGTACGCCAAAGAAAAAGTTTTTAAGGAGCATCTCCAAGCCTTGCTCGAGCCCAAACACTGAGGATGGCGACTTGAACCCTTCAAGAGAGATTTACGGCGGCCACCAAGCCCAAGTCTGACAAGAGGGAAAGTTTATGGGATCACTAACATGCAATGTTTCGAAAGGTAATGGAGTCCCAACGGAACGTTTTGAACTCGTGGGCATAAGGGTGGAGAACTCGGTCCTAGGGCCGAGACTACGGAATCTGTCAATTTTTTCTTCACTGCAGGTCTAGAGAGATTCATGGAAGACGTGGAAGACGTGGAAGATGTTTGGGCGATTTTTGAGTGATCAAGCAGCGAGTTGGTGGGGTTTAGAGCACATGGGAAAGTGATCCAGAAGGTCTTCAACATTTGGATGACTTCTTCTGAGTACAAGTGCTGTGCTGACGAGGACTATCTTACTGCGGAACAGTCCTTGATGCTATCAGTGTGGTAACGAGCCTATATATTCTTCTTTCTGTCAAGAAACACTTTTTGTTGGAACAATCGATTCTTTCTACATCTCGCATATTGTACTCTGGATACCTTGTCCATGCATACCTGATGTGTTGTCCTTAGATTGGATATCGATAGGTCTTCGTTAGGCTCAGGACGAAAGGGCCTAAACTAGTCTACTCACGTGGGGACACAAATACACTAATTGGTTCCATCTTTCTCAGAACAATCACTAGAAGTCACGTTCTGTGGCCTCTTGAGGTGAGACAAGCGTGGGGCCTGTATCTAATCGGCTGCTGTACGAGCCTCTTGCATGAGCCAGGTCACAGGCTGCTGTGTTATGATTTTAGTGGATCGAATCAGCGTCTACGTTCGATGCATAGTAAAAGATGCCATACATCCTCTTCGAACGTCCTTGGGCACTCAGAAGAATTTGGCATCGCTCCAATCTGCGAAAAGAGAGAGAGTACTCCCAAACTCTCGTTCCTCTAGGCCACCAATACGATGAACCCAGCCACTACAGTAGGTCTTGCTGCTGGTGTCGCTCAAATAATCACTGCCACCACGCGGGTTGTTGGCTACATCAATGATATCAAAGATGCGCCGAATGATCGGGCTAGGCTTGCAATAGGAGTAGCCAGCCTTGCAACCGTTTTCACTTCTCTGAGATACAGAGTAGAAGAATCGACTTCGAGTGACCCCTGGCTTTTGGGCGTTCGGTCGCTAGGTGTGGACAATGGGCCACTTGATCAATTCAAAGAGGCTATGGAACTTCTGGCAGAGAAGCTGAAACCGCAATCTGGTTTAAAGAAATTTGGGTCGAAGTTGCTTTGGACGCTTGATCAGAAAGAGATTGTTGATATTTTGTCTCGCATAGATTGTATAAAGTCGCTTGTTGGACTTGCTTTGCAAAGGGATAATCTGTGGGTTTTCGTTGTTCGTCATTGTCGTCTGCATGATACCATATTGTTGGTCTCGGTTATCTAACTCTACCTGTTCACCATTCTATGTTCTTGCCGTTTCGATCGTCCTAGAAGATTCTGTCTACACAAGCGTCACATTTGCTGATTAGTTACAGCGATTTATCACATGCAGTCAAAGACGATCTCACCAAGGTGGGAGACACTGTTTTGTCGGTCAGAGATAATGTTGCAAAATTGCAATTAGACTATACTTGTAATTCGAACCGGATACTACTCCCACTGTTGATAAGAAGCTAATGTAATCTAGCGCAAGAGGACCGCGAAACCCTATGCTGGCTTTCTTCCCTAAGCTCCTGGAGCAAGCAAACTGATACTTTCGATAGAATTTACGGGGGAACAGGGAGGTGGCTGTTGGACGCCGATGAATTCAAAAGATGGATATGTTCTTCTGATGAGACCCTCTGGTGTCCTGGAATGTGTAGTGTTGCTCCCTGAAATTTATTGTACTCACATCGTGCTGACAAGCTGAAGCCGGCGCTGGTAAAACCACTCTTGCGTACAAAGACTCATCACCACTGATTTTTTGCTGACAAGACTAAAGTGTGGACGTGCCCAGGTCCTCTATCATCAATCATCTTGAGCATAAATTCAGATCCCAAGATGTCGGTATCGCTTACATCTATTGCAATCATAACGAACGAGATTAAACGCCAGTGAATTTGCTTGCTAGTTTGCTAAAACAAATCATGGAACGCCGCTCTATCATGATGAAAGATGTTAGAGACATGCATAATAGCCACAGTAGCAAGCAAACTCGACCATCACTGGCTGAATACTCATCTATGTTGCTAAAAGGTTGTACGTGGCTTCTCAAAGGGTTTTATCATTATCGACGCCCTGGACGAATATATTGAGCAGAACGGCACCAGAGAAATCTTGATCCGAGAAATTCAAGCATTGCAGCCGGACGTGTATTTGTTGGTAACCTCTAGATTGTGCCAAACATCCAACAAGAATTCAGATCTCTACAACTGGAAATTCGTGCTGAAGACGACAATACTAAACATTATCTCGAAGCGCGAATCTTCGAGGCGACTAGGCTGCGACGTTATGTTAATGAGGACGAAGGATTGCAAGAAACTATTGTCTATACGATTATTGAACGTTGTCAAGGCATGTATGTCCAGTCGCAAACAATGCTTCGCGGAGCTTTGCTTGGAGAAAGCCAGGTTTCTACTCGCCCAGCTTCATATCGACTCGCTAGCCAAAAAGTCTAACGAAGAGCAATCCGCCTGGCCCTCGAAAATTTACCCAGAAAGTTGGACAGCACTTACGACGAAGCTATGCAGAGGATTGAGAACCAATACATCGATGATGCTAATATAGCACATGGAGTCTTGTCCTGGATAGTCTATGCCAATCGACCGTTGAATATTAGAGAGGTTCAGCATACCTTGGCTGTTGAGCCTGAGCTGACATACGTTGGCGATGACGTCCTAATCGATGAAGACCTCCTCACATCTGTGTGCCTGGGACTTCTTACGGTTGATCGCGATCGCAGGATAGTTCGGCTGATACATCATACAACTCAGGAATACTTCGAGCGAAAGAGACCAGACTATTTCCCTGATGCTCACAGAAATATTACGGCAACCTATCTTACTTATCTCTCACATCATACAACCCCCGGACGTTCCAATTTTGGCTTCGCCCGAGCCCTGAAAACCCCCGAAAGTTTGCTGTCAGCCTATGCTTTTCTTCAACACACCGCTCGGAATGGGGGCCTTGTTGTACGGGGATCTATAGGGAACAGTCTTTCGGGCTTTGCTTCAGACCTATACGAAGCCGTCAATGAAATCTCTCTAAGACAAGCTGGAAGCGTTTTTTTATACGCGTCAAGCTCCATGGCAATAAGCATATCTCTCGCCTCCGGCTGGCCGTATGTTTCGATTTGCAGATCACGTTGGTGAACTTGATATGCAATGACGTCGACGTAAATAAGCCAAGAAGAGAGGCTAGAAGACATGTATTTGTGTGGTGGTATCGTATGGACTTGTCTACGTCAAACAATTGTTGCTAGAGCAAGGAACCAAAGACAACATGAAGCCAAAATATCAGAATGTACCGCTGCACCTAGCAACGGCATGAAATTCCAGTTCGCCCATTTCATGATTGCTAGAGGAGAGTACGGATATAGAAGTAGAGCTATCTACATCACACGGTCTGGGATCTCGCCATGAACAATGACTACACTAACAGCATAGAGATATTTTTGAATAGCAGCACCAAGCCAATAGGAGTGGAATTAGTTGATGGAAATTGAAAACGAGATGAATGATTATCTAAATGACGGATTTCTGGATGTCGGTTCCTTGGACCAAACTATTTTGGCGTTTCACAGATGAGACCACTGAGTGCCAGTCTACTACCTTGGGTGACATCGCTTGAACAACATTCGAATCCGAACCTTTCCTTCGCGAAGCCAAGGACAAACTGTTTCTCCAGTTGTTGCACAAATATCATCTCGCACCGTCTAACCCTCCCCCAGACTAAGCGAACAGAAGATTTTCACCTATATTCCTAACTCCCAACCACAAGCAATGGACGAATCGTTTGCTCACGTGCTTCTAAATGGCTATCTAACATACTCGATGAACGACTAACCCAACTCCATTAACCGACTCAATCAATGTTGTGACCATCTCAATTAGTTGATGAGCTTTCCACTTGGAGAGGCTGTCAATCCCATCGTTCATCCCAACAGACAAAAGGCACATTTCACTGACCTGTATCGACCTCCTCCTTGGCAACTCAGTCAATCTCAATCTCAATTTCAACAAGTTCACAACTTCATCCTCTATACATAACCATTCCGTCTTCACTCCCCTCACTACCTCTTCCCTTTGTTCCCCCCTACTCTTAACCCCTTATATTACTTCCCACCAAGCGTTCAACAATCCGATCTCGCTCTCATATCAAATCAACCATACATCGTTCCCCCCTTCACTCACCCTCCCTCTCTTACTCTATACACACCTCTCCTCTCATACCAGAAACGTCCGTCCACATAAATAGTACGTATACCTTAAAAGCTAGCACCGAAAGAGATTCTAAACAGTCTCAAGCATGATATTCAATATTCAATATCCAACACAAAGAAAAGCGACCACCCCGAGAAAGATGATCAGATAATCCTATAAAACAAATGTCAAAAAGCCTTACCACCTTTCCATATCCACAGCATCATCCCATCCCATTTAGAAAACCCCTTATCACACAACCCAAGTCCTCCCCCCCCACCAATCTATCGCCCACAACACCGCGCACGCTCCTCCAAACAAAGATAGTACAGTATACCCAGAAAAAAAACAACACATCGCCACCTTTTTTCAACCAAAATCCAAGCCAAGCCAAGTCAAGCCATATCCCATTCCCCAAAAAAACCCCATTCCCAAAAAACCCCAATACCAAAAAAAACCCCAAAAACCAAAATTCGGAATACCCCCGCCATATCTAAGAACCGTTCGAACCCCATATATATTCCCCAGTTAACCAATCCCACCACCACCACCACCAATCCTATCACCATCACCACCACCACCACTACCACAACCACCACCACCACCATCACTACCACCACCCACCACCCACAACCCCACAAAATCCCCACCATCACAAACGACCCCATCTTCTCTCTACCGCACTCCGCGAACCACTGTCCTACAAACATCCGCAGCACCAAACCCCCCCCGAGAAATCCGCCTCACAAATGGTCCGATAAGTTTGTATTGGCGCTAAACTACATATGTTATTCTGTTTGCTCGATTGCTGCTTCCAGCGAGGGGTTTGAGTTGGCGCGGTTGGCTGTAGGGTTTGTGACAAGTGTAGTACTCGATGGTTTCCAACAAGCTGAATCCAAACATGCCCAGGGAAAAGCTATGTATGCTGGCACTCAACCCCGCAAAAACCGTCCTCCTCCTACGCAACCACCATGCACTTCACCGCACTCCCCCAACCACCCACCCTTCCAATCCCCACCTCCTTAACCCTCTAAAATCATCCATGCCCTCCCCGTCCATATCCCCCTCCCCACCATCATCACCACCCTCACCCTCCCCCTCCCCATTCTCCTCCCCAAGACACAACTCCCCCAGCAAACTCCACAAATCCTCCCCATCCCCCACCCTCACCTCCACCACCGCCGCATCCTCCCTCCTCCTCATATCCTCTTCCATCTCCGCCACCCGCCTCGCCCCAAACCCTCGCTCGGACCCCGGCCACGGGATCTTGATCTCCAGCAGCTCCCAGTCTTCGCTCCCGGGGGCGGGTTCGCCCCAGCCGTTGGAGGGGATGGTGCTGTCGAGTTCGCGGAGTTTGGAGACGGGTTCAGTGGGTTGGCAGGGGGTTGGTGGGTGGGGTGGAGAAAGGGTGGCGGGGTGGGGGCGGTGGGGAAGGCGGTAGGCAGGGGCGGAGTCGGCGCGGCGTTTGCCGGGTGCGTTGGAAGGGGGCTGTGGAGGGGGATGGGGGTGTAAGTCTTCGTGGGCGAGGGCGACGCGGTTGACGGTTAGGGGGTTTGGGATTGGATTCGGTGGTTCGTTCGCGTCCTCGATCGGTGGGCGAGTTGAACCGGCTGCGGTCGGGGACTCATCGGCCTGGGCTAGGTCTTCGTGCTGCTGGTTCTCGGCGGCTGCTTGCTTTTTCTTCGAGCGCTTCACGGGAAGGGGCGCTTCGGAGGAGTCCCAGGTGCCGTCAGGGACTTGCGCTGTTGATGGCTCGTCTGGGTGTGCGGGGTCTTCGGGGGGGTTGTAGTACTGCTCCCAGGTGCTGTCTGCAGGATGGACCGGGGCAGACTCATGCTCAGCCTCGTACGGAGCGTCCGTATGGTTGTCATAGTACCCGTCGCCATGGCCGCCGTGATTATCGTCGTAATTGCCAAAGTAGTTACTATGGTAGGATAGAGCGGCGTCTTCAGCATCCAAGTCGGCCGCAATCATTTGAGCGATCAGAGCTGCGGTAGCGTCATCGGGGTCGGTGGATGGGGATGCCATTTTGGGTTGTTGAGCAATTTCCGCGAAAGGTATTCTTTGTGTTGCAGCGATATCTTAACAGCACGAAAGATGGATAGGAAGATTGTAGCTAGAGGTAAAAGCTTTGAGTGTTGAGCCCTTAAGAGCGAGTTGTTTCTAATACTAGATGCGGAAAAGTAATTGATACCGTAGCAATGTTCAAGACACAAAGTTGTATGATCTTTAGAGTATGAAGCTGAGAGCAAGGTGTATTTGATAATTGCAAGAAGAATGATAAAGGGGTTATGTGAATATGCGATAAGCGAGAAGGATGTGTTGCGAAAGAAAGCCAATAGGGAAGGAGCTGTGAATCATTAAAAGCGTCGAGCGAATAAGGTAGGAACTGTGAATATGAACATGTGTCGGTTGCAGAAGAAAAGCGTGATCTGTATTTCTTCATTCATTGCTCAAAGGTTACTCTATGCCAGAAGCAAAGGTGTCCTCCACAACGGCAAACCTTCCGTTCGTTGGTTTCAGCATTCCAAGATTTGGCTGCACGAATTGATAGCGGTCTATAGGACAGGAGTTGTTGAACATATGTTTGGGGAGCAATCAGGCTGCACATATAATAGACGAGTGACTACCATCTGCCATGAGAAAGTAAGTGCTTGGATCTCTGGTCTTCCAGAAAAGAGCACTCGGATGCACATACTTTCTCGACGAGCATTGAAATCACAGAATGGGTAGAAGCACAAAGTGCAAGGCCTCATTAGTTAATGCGCATGCCAAAAGTAGTAGGTGCTTGGAAAGGGATGGAATCCTATCAAAGTATTGCTGTTTGCAATACGGACCGCATAGAAACCGAAGACAAGGTCCCGTCCAGAACGAGTCGCACCCAATAATTTAATCAATAAAAGTAGTACCACTGTTGCCCTCCACGCCTTCAACTCCTACCTAACGTTGACTTGCACTAGTCTACAAATCAATCAAGCTACCAGTCGCCTGGTTCTGGTTCTGATGTGGTTGCTGGCTACCAAAGGGATTATTGCTTGTTTGCCCGAAAGGACTCCCTCCGAAGCCATTGATACCAGCGGGTCCTGTTTGTGCAGGTGCCATCCGATTCTGCTGCCCGAAAGCCCCAGCTGAAGCTTGTGGCTGTGGCCCGCCCGTAAATTGCTGACTGAAAAACGGGTTGTTGCCTGTCTGTGCTGCGTGCAATCTATTCAAACCTTGACCAGAGCTGTTGACAAAGGTCCCAGGCGCGGTATGCTGAGACGGGATTCGGAGGTCTCCTGTGTTGCCAAAAGTATCCATACCTTCACCCGATGCAAGTAAAGCGTTAAGACGGGCATGCTGTGGGTTTAGATCCTTCTGTGGCGTTGGAGGTGCTTGTGGTGCCGAGTACGAGGAAATAGGATTGAATGATGATTGACCGAAGTTTGTAGTAGTGTTTTGCTCCGCAAGAGAGTTGAGAGACGGTGGCAGCTGCTGCTGTTGTGGTTGAGGACGGTTAAAGGACGAAGCAAATGGATTGTTAGAACCAGTAGGAGCAGGTTTGAGTGCGTCTGCTTGCGCTTGCTGATTAGTAGCCCAAGGATTGTGACTGCCAGCGACAGGAGAGCTGAGCGGCTGCTGTGGCTGCTGTTGGATTTGAGAACCAAAGTCATTCGGCTGCTGTGCGTACGGGTTGTTCATATTGTTGAAAGCGGTTTGTTGAGGCTGCATTGTCGACTGCGGCTGCATATAGTTTGCTTGTGGCTGTTGAAATTGAGACTGGTCAAAGCCTGTTTGTTGGGGTTGGAAGCCATTTTGATACTGAGAGCCTGTCGGCTGCGAGTATGCGTTGTTGAGAAAACCGGTAGTCTGATGTTGCTGGGATTGCTGATCGACCGGGTTCCCAAACCAATCTACAGCGCCTTGCTGCTGGTATCCTTGGTTGTAGCCTGTGAACTGTGGTTGAGCAGCAGGCGCTGGAGTATCATCAAACAAGGAAGAAGCGTTGCTTTCTTCTAGCTCTCGTCGCCGCAGTTCCTCCTCTTCTTTACTTAATTTGATCGCCTTGGCTAAGTCATCGTCATCAACAGGCGCCGCGTTACCCTTCGCTCTTCGCTTCTTGTCTTCTTCGGCTTCGTACTTGCTGGCCTCGAGCGCAAGCCTATACTCTGCATCCTCCTCATCTGTACCCTGCTTGCGTCGGTCAGGTCGCTGGCGTCGTGGGGTTGGAGGGTCGCTGCCGCCTGTGTAGCCAGATCCTTGGGGACCATATTCCTCAATACCAGTGACTCTTGATTTCCAGGTCTTTCGATCTGATCTCTCCGTGCGTAGGCGCTCTTCATCGAGTACAAGTGAGGTAAGCTCTTTGGCCGACACACGTACTGCCTTTTGTCAGCTTCCTACAATCCTAACTTGATGGTCGAACAGACCATTTTGCCCAACATCCTTGCTATCGTCATCGACATACTGGAATTCTCGGAGGGTCTTGATAAGGTAGACGTTTTTTCGCGCCCAAGTAACCACAAGCTCTGATCCCTCATGAAGACAGTAGTCTAAAACTTTCAGTGATTTGAGAACATGGCGCCAGTTCTTGCCTTTGTCGTTCATTCGCTTATCTAACATGTCCATGATCTCATAGAAGTCATTGGAGCTTTTCAATTATCAGTAGATTGACCATCAATGTCACCCAAGAAACCTACCCATTGAAAGTTAACTGTGCGATCTCGCTCATATCGGTGCCAGTAGGACCCCAGGGATCATTGCTGGTTGCTTGAATTGGATCAGCCAAAGCTCCAATACCCTAGCAATCCGCTGTCCATACCATTTCGGACCTTGATCTGCACTTGAGAGTACCCCTTGGTGATATTCTTCACCCCACGGACGACCTTCGACATCCTAGCGCTGTTTGGACTGTTTCCTTCTCTAACAAACTCTTAGTATACGCAGAGCTGGAGGCGAAGAAAAGAGTGTCGGACGTGGTACTTCAGACAAGAGAAGAAGCCTTATTATTGGGAGTGCATTGAACGCGAGTATTGGCAGGTGATGAGATTGCGCCTATATAGCAGTTCATATGGCTTCTTTCGTGTCTTCTCATTAATGAATGACACGGTAAGGCGGGTAAATTTGTCTGGAGTAGTGAATGGCTTTGGAGTTTGCGTGCGTAGGTTGCGCAATACTTGAGTTACACATGTGACGTTTAAGGTGAACAGCATTCGTAATCGTCGGTGATGCGGCTATTCCGTACACTGACAGTATTCTAAGCTTGGCCACTCGGCGAAACCTTTGCCCGTAAAACTCCATCTCCATCTCCATCTCCATGACTTGCACGGTACACACGCATCAACTTACTTGGTACGTACTGTAGTATTTGGCGGTCCTGCACATCGGTCCTCTCAGAGTCCTAACTGTTCGGGATTGCTACCGAACCTGGCACCATGCCTCCTCGGCTTTCCCCGCGCTTTTTGCGGGGATTTTGGCGGGACTTGAAGAAAGAATTATTGTCCCCGTACAATCGCTTATGCGAAATTGTCGGAGGTTACGTTCTCTACCAAGGTGCTAAGCGTCTTGGATATGGCGACGAGGAGAAGGGCTTTATCGAGCTACATCAGCTGGCTGATACGCGGCGCAATGCCGCCGGAAAGGGGGAGGCGTCGAACGAGGCACAAGCAGGAGTCCAGGACACGTGGTCTAGGAGTCAAATACATGCTCAAGCGGCAAATCCTACTACTGGAAGAATTGCCAATGGGGTAGAATATCTGTTGACCTTCCGACCATTCGATTCTCTATGGCAACATCAATCTATGAGCCAATCCTCGGATCAATGACCTATGGTAGACAATCACCTATGCAAGCTGTTTGAATCTTAGCACCGACGTGCCCCAGAACAGTCGAGTTACGGCAGAAGTGGGTGATCTACTACACGTGGGTAGAGTTAAGAAGTGGACCCCTGCAAATGGCAATACGTATTGGACTGTCACAAGCTACTCACGTCTCCGCTGAGTGTGATCTACCATCAGGGTGTCTAGCTCTGCAGGACTTGGACTGAAAGATACTTCGCGTGAAAGTCAATGCTTTACATGGAAAATAAGAGTGGAATGATGGCAGTCACAATTTCCCTGTACCAGTGAGTGTAGAAAGTCGGGTTACAACAAGCGGCGAATTGTTGTCTCGGCAAAGCCGATTATTCTACCACGACTTTCTGCACTCACTGGTGCTATCGGGCACTCCTGATGTAATCTCACCTACACAACTGCTGTAGTTAGGGATGGCTCATGAGCATCAAGTACAACGACTCGTGCTTTCGTGGGTCTTCTCATTCCAAGTGCCAATCCAGTACCTTGGCAGAGGCCCGCTTAGACGTTTATGATCACATCAGTTATGTCAAAGATAAACAGAGTGGCATCATCGGTGGCTCTGAGCCAGGCGGACTTATGCCCTGCAGAGTCTGACAGACGCTCCCTGCGGTAACTGGCAATGTAGTGCATTGCGCTTATGCGAATTATTGTGGCGGCTGTACCTGTTTTGATTAAGTACCCAAGCCAGCCTTCGAATGCTTCGTTATTTTATTGTGCTGAATGCTATTGAAATAGTCCCTACTTGACTTATCACATCTTCAAAAAACCATGTTTCAGCTGTCCAATGTACTCATCTTGATTTTCTCCACACGCCTAGCAACAAGTGCTGCAGTCAACTTACCAGTGGAGTCTTCGAATCCACTCGGTTTGACGTCTCTCTATCAACCGAATCCAGGGCATTCTGAATGTTACTGTACCGACTCTGCAAGCTGGACGATCCCGGGGTTCGTTAGAGAAGATTGTCAGGATGCTACTGTTCGCATGTACGTAACCGAGATTGTGCTACATGACAAAGAGAAGTTCAAGTTCATGGCTCAAGGCGCCACTTCACTGCCTGGACTTCCCCTTATGCAGACCCCTCGAACATATGTGTCTGGTGAGTGATGGGCCACAGGAGAACCTTTCTGCTTTTTCTTATAGCAAGTTCCGCTAATACTAAGTCGTGTGCAAATATCATAGAAACCTGCACTATAGCAATTGTGATGTTGGGTGACCTTCCTACTTATATTCCGGGAGGTCGTGCGAGTTTCCACAAAACCGACATCGCTTCTTTCTCGGAACTTTTTGACGCTGCAGCATTTGCATCTGCTCGGTCCCTTGGAGACGACAGATTGGTGGGCTGGTTTCAGAGTGGTAAGATATGAAGCATTCTTATCAACGTTCTACATCTCGGACGTCTTGGGACGCTTCGTTGACCATGCTTAATCAAAAAGGTACGAAACAAAGTATTGGCGTCCTTCTATATGCTACAGGCTCAGATATTGGCCGCGAAATCACAACAATGGCGAGGTCGCAGAATACGAGCTTGAGTCGAATATGAACGCTGAAACGCAAAGACAAATGTTGTCAGCAGAAAAACAACTTCTTCAATTCCTTCCTCATGTGGTGAGCTAGATGCTTACATAGTGATTAGCGTTGGCTACAGGGACTGGCTCGCAAACGTGAATAGTCGTTCCTTAGGGGGTACGAAACCGGGACTTTGGGCATGTCGCCGAGCAGAAACTGGATCGAAGCCCCAGAAAGCTCTGCAAGCTGGCTGGTCGATGTGGAATTATGTTGGGATAGCTCGTCCTGGTGCCCTTCCCCTAAGAAATATATCGCAGTGCATCTGTCCATATCCTACTGAATTGGAGCATGCGAACGTGAAACGCTAAGACCCAGATCCAGCGTTACCCAAGTTCCCACTTCCAACAACCACAAGTATCGCAGCGCTCGCAGCCGTAGCTGCAAAGGTCTTAGCTTAGCGAATCTTTCTGAAAAGGCCAACGCTGATGGCGAAAGCCCGAGCGAAGCTTGCCATCATCCACAAAGACGCGGTTGCGGAATTGATCAAACAAGGACTGAGTATTGCCCCCTATCCATCCATTCCTCCGCATCGGCGAAAGGTAGCATGGTGTCGGTAGAACTCGCTCAGAAGGTTCGTTCAGATCTGTATCTGGTCCGCGCGTTCATCGTAATGAGTCGGTATTGTACCTGCCATGAATTTTGGTTGGTTGGACGGGATGGATGGCTGAATTGTGAGAATCGGGATGAACGGTCGCGAAATTAGAGTCAATGCCCTCCCTCCCTGGGTATAGGCGTGTCTGGGAAACCTCGTCGGACTCATTTCAGAGCTGATAGCTAGGAGACCATGGACGGTGGTACCTTTTCCTACCCGAAGGATAGTAGCATCTGATGTTGACTGGCCATCTTCAAGTCCATGGACATAATTGTCAAAGGTTGTGCGAACCCATTCTTGCATCGTAAATGTATTGGGGCATGAAGACTGCGCCGTTGGAGACTGTGAGACGCCAGAATCCGGGCGACGACAACATAGAAGGCAGCATCGACAGGGAACGTCTTTAGAGATTCTAGGATATATGTACTAGTCTATCTGCCAATACCTTCAATCCATAAGCCCTCGCTTGAGTTGTCCTCTGTGGTTTTCCTTATGCCAACAAACTTCTAGCCGACATCAGACCTCAACCTCCTCCTCCTCCTCCTTCTTCTTCTGTTTTTAATTCCTTTTGGAAGCTGGCTTCTCTGTTGTCGTTGACATCTCCAGGGTCATTGGTGTAATTCATCGCTGCTTGACTGACTGCTAGGTCCCTGCGCTAAGACTTGATCCTCAAATCGCTGTGAGAGTCCAGAGTGCGTTGATAATTGTGGCTCAGACTGCTGAGAGCGGAGGTCGTAATTAGAGTCACCGGCATTGCGTCGCTTCCGTCTGGACTGAGGAGATCCCCTCGCATGCTCCCTAGAGCGCTTGACTTGGGCCCCATGGTCCACTAAGGATGCCTCAAGATCCTGAAGGTGGGTAGTTGTGTTAGAATCCTCGGTTAGTGATGTTCGACACTCTTCGGTAGGCGCTTCGATTGTATAGGTACCATCTGATATTGCATCACTGGCGGGGCTGGAGGCTTGTGGGAACCCTGGATCGGCAGCGGTATGATGTATATCGACTCTCTCGTTTGCGCGCCTGATTGCCTCATCCCTCTGCATCTTTGCCCAGTCCCTAGCGTTTCGGTAGGCGGCAGCACCTTGTCGGAATTGTTCAGTGTTACCAGTCATGCCCCAAGTGTTGAGCTGATGCATGTAATATTCAGGTCGATTTGAAGGATCAGTCGGCAGAGAAGGGTGGATGGTAAACATCTTGAGGGTGCCGCCATGGTAAATGGACGAAATGGTAGAAGCATTATTGTCAAAGGTATGTTCCTCTTGGCCGTATGACTGTAGGCTATGCATACCTCTCGCTCCTAGTGTACCGTCATAGCTCGCTTGCCTGCCAGCCACCGGTAAAGATCCATCCGGTCCCTTTGCTGCCATGAAGAAGTTCGGCGCTATGGGAAGATCGTCTTGTGTTGATGGGATGATATGACCACTGAGCTCATCACGCACCCGCCGATCAAGCTGTTCGGGACGCGCGCCGTAGTATATATCTGGATTGCCAGGTACAAGCGTGCCATCCGTAAGATGGTCGAGGTTTGTGAATGGGATCCCTCCCGAAACGCATTTGGCGTTCCTGATATCTCCTTCGATGATTGGAATTACTGATGTTGTCACTTGCTTCTCCTTCACTGCATCTGCATCTGCTTGTACAAATTCCGCATGCCTTTCTTCTGAGAATTTGGATGGCGAAAGAGAAGCCCGCGGTTGTAAGAGTCGTCGATTGATCTCTTCCCAGTTATTTGGCTTTGCTGGCACCCGACCATCTGGGTGCCTATACGTATGTGGGAAGACACTACCATCAACGAGATTCTGTTGGAAATTTCGATTGTACGGTCCAGTGCTTTTGGTGGTGTTTGTGGTGGGTCTGTTATTCGAAGCGGATCTCGAGTTCAGTCTCGAAACGCGGGAATTAGATGGGGAGCTCATCGCTGGGTTTAGAGGATTTGAAGGTTCTGGAAGCTAGAAATTGGTCAGCATTGAGCATAGCGACTATATCATCCACGTACACCTCGAAGGTCCGATAGATCTGGACCGCCGTGTCTCGTAGTCTGCTTTATATTCTTCAAGTCCTTCGCTCCACAACCGTGAATGTACTCAACGGCTGGTATGATAGGCCGGCAGCTCTTCTTCAGCTCAGCGAGCACACGTCGAGGAACTGGTCGGTGCGGTCGTGAGTAGGGCGGACGGGAATCTAGAGCCGCTTGAGTGTTCCTCCGATCTAACTCTTGTAAAGCACGTTTGGTCAAGTCAATCTTCGACAGGTTGTCCCAGAAAGCTGGTGGAATTTGGGTTCCGTCAGGATGACCGTGCTTTTGCCTCTTGGAGGCGTGTTGTAGAGTTCCGCTGTGCTGAGGCGTGAGCCGCTCTGAATTGCGGCGCTTGCCCAGGTTGGAGAGTTGCGCCTCGGGCATATGGCATCTAGGTGTCGCAATGTTCTGCGGAGCATGAGAGTGAATGTAAGTAAGAAGGGTGTGGATCGAGGTCGCTTGTTCCTTCCGGGGTGGGGGCTGAATTAGTCAGCCCCCCCCCACCACTATTTAGTTCCGCAGAGCTTTAGTTCTATCCGTACCCCGCACTAAGCTCATTCTAAGCGAAGAATGAGCTTAGTGCGGGGTACGGATATTCGATACTCCTGTGCTACCCATTGAACTTCATTTCAAATCCAAACTGGTGACCGAGCTGGGGACCTTCAAGTGACCTTGCACAGGAAGTGTTTTATTAAGTGATCTGTATCTGTTCCAGTGCTTGTTCCGATGTTAATTTCGGTGTCAATTTCCATGATCCCCCACCCCCACCACCACCACCACTACTGTAAACATCGCCATCCCCATTTTTTTCCAATCAACCAACCAATCAACCATCCCCCCCGCTACAAAAGATGGGAAATCGTAGGAAGTTTTTAAATCGGGGGAAAGGATTCTGTTTACTTACTTAGCCTCTCTTCCCTCCCCCCCCCCAACAAAAAATGCTTCAAGTGTTTCTGCGATGATTTTTTTTATCTGGGGTGGAATCTATCTATCCATAAATAATCGAAGACCCCGAAAGAAAGAAAAGGTTACGTCTTGATGACGATGATGATAAGTAGCTGTGGCTTGGGATTTAGTTTTAGTGGGTATGGTTTGCTATGTAGGTCTTGAAACTGGGCGTGTTTTTGCTTACTTGCTAGCTGTTTTTGGCTCCGTGTGTATGTGTGGGGGGGATTTGTTTTGGGGATCTTACATATATCTGGCAGTTAAGCTTTTTGCTTTTTTCTTCTTGGAAGTGTATGGGAAAGGGAAAGGGAAAGGTGCAGTTCGGTTCAGTTAAAAGGAGGATTTCTTATGGCTTAAAAATAATGGTGCCGGCAAAATGGAAATGGAAGTGATACAAACAACAAGTGCGAGAAATCTCCGTCGAATTGGACACTTCTTCCACTTGAGAAAAAAAAAACCTCTGAGCTTTTTGCGGCCGATCTTGTCGGTTGAACCCTCTAAGAAATCTATTTCCCCAACAACCGCGATTGCCCTATTGCTTGCTGCTTCGCACCTACCGCCCCCCAACAACAACTTCATGCCCCGGAAACCTCGCTTCATACTCCAACGCCAACCTCACCCCCATCCCGGGATTCAGCTTCACCTCCCACGCGACTTCACCTCCTTTCCTCAATGTCGCCGTCGCCTTGCCCCACTCCCCACCCTTCCCATCCACCCTCGCGCTCTTCGCCAAATCCTCGCCCCGGACGACGGCGGCACCAGTCTTGGCGCTGTTTCCTTCAGCGACAAGGCCCTTGGGGTGAAGAATATCGACTTTGAGGCGCTCGTCCTCGCTAACGGGCACTTGATCGAGCACGAGCCCCTCGACGGCGGCGTTGGCTTTGGTGTTGGTTACCGTGATAGTGCGCGTATAGACGCATGACCCTTCCTTTTGGAAAAGCCCGGACTCGCTGCGGCGGACGATTGGTTTAGCGTAGACGACGTTGACGGCGGGGTCGACGCCGAGGCTGAGGTTGAAGCTCTCGCCGGCGCTGCAGCGGGGGAGGGAGGTGTTGCCGAGGAAGGTGCCGTCGAGGGTGAGGCCGGTGGCGCCTTTGAGAAGGGTGATGGCTGAGGTATTTCGAAGTCTTGCTTTTAAAAAGGCGGCTGCGCGGAGCTTGGGCACTAGCACGTATGATAGCTGGATATCTTTGACTGCAATCGATGCGATTCTATGCCTTCGGGTCGTGGGGCTGGGCGGGATTGTGCGTGTGCCGGGGACGTCGTAAGTAGCTGTTAGCCCGGCTTCTTCCCAGGAGGATTCCTGAAAGGACAGTATTGGGTCTGGGACAGCGAGGGTAGCGACTTCTTCGTCGAGGTCGTCGATTTCGGCCTCTATTTCGGCGTTGCTGCTTCTGTATCTGTTGAAGTCTCCAGCAGGGGGGAAGCTGCAGGTTTGAGGGGCTTGTGTAAATGAGTTGCTGGCGACCGTTTTCTTCTTGGAAGCCGGAGCTGATTGCATCTGTGTTTGTGTTTGATATTGCAATGAATGTTGGTGTTGTTGTTGTTGTTGGTGCGGCGCTTTTATTTGCGACATTTGTGCTGGCGGCATCATTTGAGGCACTTGATGTGGAGCCTGCATTTGCTCGTTGCGAGCCAACGCTAGCCTTTTCAGATTCTGGTTTTCGAGAAACTGCAACTGCAGTGGGAAATCCTGGTTGGGGTTTGAATGTATTTTGACTCGATCGTGGCTATTTAGACCAAACAGCTCATTACGATGCTGGCTGGGATTACTCGCAAACTCATCCTGGGCTTTGTGCTTGTATTCTTGTTCGTTACGACTGTAAAGCGCCTGCGAAAGGTCGCCTTTACCGGCGTTTTCGGTTTTACTAACGTTCTTCTCCAGCCGAATATGCCATGGCTGCATGCTTGGGATCGGTTCGCCAAGACCTTGGAAGGAGGTCTGAGACGTAGAGAGGATGACCTTTGCGTCGCGCCACGTCTCGGAGGTGGCATTGTAGAACTCTGCGCGATAGATGATCAGGCCGGAGCTGGTCGTTGTTGTTAGATTGAGATCGTATCGAGGAGACCAGGAAGCTGAGTAGGTAATGTAGGACATGGACAGAGAAATCCGGCAAGAATCTGAAGCTGTTTCCGGGCCAGAACCACTTGAGGCTTTGAGGGGCGACACAGCAGGCTTTACTAGGCTGTCAGTCGATCCCCGGCGTGAAGACGCAGGCGTCAAGTCGGAATTGGTATCGAGGCTGAGAACGACTCTATACACCTTTTTCGGCCAGAACTGAATACGTTCCATTTGAAGACGCTTCTTTGCCTCTTTCTTTTCCTTGGCCGCTCTTTCTCTCTTCTCCTTTTGCTTGAGTCTGGCCTTCATGGCTTTTACTTCGTCCTTGGCTGCAGCCTTGCGAATTTTATTGCTCTGCTTGATCACCTGGGCTAGTTTCTTGTCAAGCTTCTCAATCATGATTTCGCTGGAAGTGTAGTCGCCAGCAGCCTTCTTGCGCTCGGTGCTGTAGGCGCTAACGCAGTTCTCGAGATTATCTGGACGTGACGTCGTTACACTGAGTCCATAATTCTCGAGAATAGTAAGACGACCGGACGCAGAGTTTTTTTCTTCACAAGCTTTTCTGTGTTCGGCTATGATCGATCTGAGTTCTTCGTCCAAGGCCTTTACAGCTTCCGATTCTTTCTCCGATCCGCTGGCGTCGTTTTCCGACTCGTCCGATTCCTCGCAATCGGATGGATAGACATCCTCGAAAATGTCCCGATTTGTAATGAGATCAACAGTCATGTCAGTAATGGTGGCTGATCCTTTACCGTCAACCTTGATGGAGCTCTCATCTGCAGTTGGAGTGAGCCCATAGATGGTGATTTCATTGGCACCAGGCTATCGTATCCGTTTAGCATGCGTTCAATTATGCTATTACTGAGATGAATGAACATACCTTTAGAACGATTTCGTTGACATCTCTAATCACATGAGCTCGCGCAGGGTACAAAGTCACAGACCTGGTCGACAGGTTACGAATCGAGAACTCCTGCTTGTAAACGTTTCCTTCGGCCATATTGCTTTTCACAAACGTGCCTCGATCACAAATTGTAATGGCTGATTACAAGAGATTTCTTTGATCAAAATCGAGCAGCCTCGCGGAAGCACGTTTTCTTTCGCAAGAGTCAAGCAACTTTCCAAGATTCAAAACAAGAGAACTATCCCTGCAGCAAGTCGCGACTCCTTTGAAAAAGCACAAGCAAAACACCACGAAGAAAGGAAGATAAATGTTCAGCAACGATACGGAAGATGTTTCTTTTATCCTACTTTGGGTAACATGCTAGGCGGCAGGATTTCAAGGCAATTCAAGGCAGCCAACCGAGAGTGCCCATCGACGAGTTACCCACGGATCTTGGATAGGTAAGCGTCCACGAAAAGAGTAAGACAAGAAGGTATCTTGTTGTCCAGAGACACATTGATTGCGACAGCCTGTTATACTCATACTCGAAAGACAATTCTCCAGTAAGGTCTTCAAATACTATCGCAGGCTTCGCAGCCTTGATGAACACGACGCAAGGCTGAGTAATCCCTTAGTGCAAACCGTCGACCAATCACTTCCCCCTCAATTCCCCACCCCTCCCACCACTTCTCCGCCCCTCTATCTCCCTCCCCACCCCCCCCTCCCCCGCCAAACCCTTATTCGAAGGGGGCCCAGGGGATAAATATGATGGAGCACTGGGGGAGGTGGGGGGAGGGGGGGAGTTTTCTGATTTAGCGTGTTGGGAGAGGGGGGCTGGGCTGGGCTGATGGGGTTCTTGGACTGGAAAGGGGCTGATGAGTACACGATCTGGTGGAGCGACTGTTGTCGTCTTTGCATTGTTACGTCCCTTGTGATGTAAGGGGCGCTGGACGGAGAGTTAGGAGCGTGTACCCGGGAGGCTGCTTCATTTAGCTGGAGCGAGCACGGGCTTTTTGATGTATAATTCGCTGCGCAAAATGTTGTATGTCTAACTTTAAAATATCGTGCACTGCGTATAGCGTACAAAATTAATGGCAATCCCTTTTGCCAAGACCACATCAGGATTCCGCTCAGCGAAATGACAGGAATAGAAGCACATCTGGTGGTACAAAGATCGACTTGAGAAATTTAGCTGTGAGGGGTATAAATCTAAAGACAGCAAGAACATATCAGGATCCGCAATAAACAATGCACAAGCCGTCATACATGTGGTGCCCAGATCTCACCACCAACTAGGCGCGGCTTTGTCTCGTAGTGATCTGGTTCTGAACTCTGGGGCCGTCGGAGATTCGAGTTCGGATAGTAGAGATGATGGGCTGGTGCACCATACGGAGGCTCGGGGTACATGTACGGCTCACCGTGGCTCGGTGAGCCCATACCAGGATGTACTGGTGATTGCCAACCCACACTGCCCAAATGTGGACTGTCACCAGCACTTCCCCCTCGTCGGTTCTCGTGGTGTGTAGGTGGCTCCAAGATTTGCGGCGGACAGTACATTGAAGGATATGAAGTTAGTGATGGCCGATGCTGATTGCTGCCGAATGATGAATAGGATGGCGATGGGGCAGAAGGTGAAGATCGAGGGCTCGGTTGTTGTAGGTCGCCGCGTATGTGATGCGGTAGGGAGCCATTAGGCATGAAAGAGAAGTCGCTAGTCTGACGATTTAGCGTTGGCATTCGTGGAATCCCATTCGAAGGCGACATCGAGACGGTACGTAGGCTTGGTGAAGGTGTAGATTGGGCTGAGGCAGTATCGGAGTAAGTGCCGCCGTCGGATCCTGTCTTTTGACCGCTTCCAGAACTTCGCGACGCAAGGACCGCCGCGGTTGCAGCTGCTGCTTCTTCCACGGTACCAGTATGGTGGTTCTGATGTCGGGTCAAGGTCGTTCGTCGAGTAAACGTCTTTTGACAGTCTGCAAATGGACATTTGTAAGGTCGCTTTCCAGAATGGATGCGACGGTGTCTTGCGAGGGAGCTTGAATCACTGAAAGGCTGTTCTCGTTATTAGTATCGTATTGAATCTGTGTAAAAGCAGGGCACTCACCTTTGAGCAGCGCTCGCACATGTGAGGCTTCTCGCCTGTGTGAACTCGAGCATGCACGGTTAAAGCAGATCTCTGGATGAATTGCTTGCCGCATCCAGGATAATCGCACTGATGGGGTCGCACGCCACTGTGGATACGTTCTATGTTGGGTGTTATTAGCCTACAACATCGCAGAGTCAAAACAGGCAATGCTTACCATGGCGAGCAAGATCACTCCGCCGTGCAAATCCCTTTTTACAATTGGTGCAAGCAAAAGCCTTCACGGTGTCGCAGTTGCCAGCAGAACGATCCATCTCGTGATTTGACTCTGACTCATGGGAATGGCCTTCCTGGTGTTGTTGATGAGGGTATCCGTTCTCAATACCCAGGCCTTGCGGTGTGTAGGTGTTTGTAAGCATTGGCATTGGCTGTTGCATGTGAGACGATGAAGAATAGTGCATGCCATTTGGGATGTTGGGCATGGCTTGCAATGGCTGCGCGGATCTTGATGAATAACCAGAAGAATGTTCGGAATTATTGTCAATCTCGGAGCCAGCTTCTGATGCGGTTCGGCCATGAGTCTGTGCAGCTTGAGCAAGATGCAGTTGGAGTTGCTGTTCTGCGGCTGCCACAGCAGAAGGCCCTTTGGTATTCAGCATGCCGGTGATATCCATGGTGGTTTGGAAAGATGACGAATTGGAACGATAGTGGGGGCGAGAGAATAAATCTGCGTACAGCAGCTTTTTGATCGTACAAAAAGGCTGTGCACGGTCAAGCCTTCGTAGCGGGTCCAAGATGCAAGGAGTTGATTTTGGGTCTCAACTCGGGTTTCTACTGGCATAAGAATGCTGGACTTCCTGACTGCTCAGATTTCGTGCAGAGCTGGACGCCCATTGATAAATTAGTAAATGCGAACCAAGTCAGAACATGCGAGTGGTTAAGATTACATGAACCAATAGCCTTATGGAAATGGCTAGGAAATCAAAAGAAACAAAACGAGAAGTGGCAAATTATTGCTAGAAAGTAGGGTAGGTCCACCATTACTTTTATGTGATCATTTGACGAAGAGAAACTTGACGTACAAATGGCGCGGGGCTTAACAAACCTGGTACTCACACCGGGATATTGCTTTCAGGTTGTCGTCTGACTCTGCTATGACTAGCAGATGGTTCAGCATGCTGTGTTGTAGCAGATCGTGCATTACAGACTTACAGGTGCGTGATAGCAACTGGTGGATTCTTTACCCAGGACAATTCGCCGATATGGCTTTGCTTATGCTCGACTTGGATAGAGTGAATCCTCGAGCACCGTAAGATAACCGTCGTCCAAGCCCCGTCGTCGTCTCCGAGTAATCTTGCTGTAGTGATTCCTAAAATGCGGTGGTGCTTGGAAACTGTCTCAAACGATGACGCCAGCGCCGCTTCCCGCCGGTGAACCACGGTTTCGGTGTCTGAAGCAGCGTCTTTGGATAAGGTATCACGGACAGGTGCAGAAACCGGTGCTCGTTCCACCAGTTTGTCCGGGTTGACTCCCACGGTATGCGCGCTGTTCTTCACCGCATCCAGTCTTGTATGCAGTCTCAGCTCTTGGAAGTAGGAGGTTGCAGGTTGGGCGTGTGCCTCTGGCTTGGTTGAGCGTTCAAGGAAGGATCGATTGTTGTGTCGCGACTTCCTGTTCCGGTCCGATCAGTATTCGTCAACGAGTGGGGCTGTGAGTATTCACTCACGCACAAGTCGGTGTGTTCTTATATCAGTACCGCCGAGATTCCTGCAACGATGAATCGAACAGTCCAACTTGTATCCCGAGGTTTTAATTGCAATTGGGCATTGATGAGGCACTTTGTTGTCGAAAGTCGAGGGTAAGTGGCGGTAAGTCATGTACGTTAAGGTAGGTAGGTAGTGGGTGATTCCCTCGTGCTTGACTAGCGGGAGATTTGTGCGAGGCAGCCTGGCAGCCGACGCTCAATTTGATGGAATCGATAGGGCAGTCCCAGTTGGCGGGAGTGTGGAGTGTGGAGTGCAGATGCAGAGACTACATGCTACTACTGCTGACTGGTCCAAGTCCGATCAGAAAGTCAGAGCAATAACAACAATGTAACCAGTAGTCGGTGAGATTGACGATTGTATCATTGTCTTGTCTATAATTAACTGGCAGTAGTAGATAGAAGTACCGTAAGTACATATGATGGTGGGGCGCGGGCAAGAAGGTATGTAAATGATGATTGTTTGGTTCATCGAAGACACGAAGAAGCAGAAGAAGCGTAGAAGGCTTCCAGAGCGTGCTTCCACAGCTTCCAAAGCTTCTAAAGCGTCCACACACTCTCTCCCATCCCATGCACTGTTGATCATCTTAGAATTGCCCGGTCCTTTTTATCACTGGAAGTACCAGGGAAATCAACCAGCCATCCTTGCCGGCAGCATGGCTGCACAGACTTAGCGCAACTCGTTGATGCTGGTGATGCAGGAGCGGGAAAAGGAGAGCCATACGTGAGCCCTTGAACGACGGATCCAATCTGCTGCCAGAGTGCCAGTTGCATTCGTGGTCCAAGTCCTGCCAATAGAGTAACTCACATAAACTTACTTTTCTCTGACGATCCATTCCTCTGATCCAAGTATCTACACAAGTACCCATGGCAACTCATCAACCGGCGGATGATGCATTGGTAGACGGAGGTACTGCGTCCGTTACACAATAAGGTAGTCGCCTCGTCCTCCCAAAGATGGCCTTATTCGGCCGCACATGACACGGGCTGCGAGAATCCTTGTTCAACATTTTTGAACCTCCCCCCCCAACAGAGCGCATCTTGACAAGAAACACTCCCTTAAAGCGGTCCAATACTGATGCGCACCGAGCGAGCGCTTATCTACCAACTCAATTCCTAAAGGAGGTGCATCACACGATTCGATATTGATGTCAGACGTGGGGTCATATGGAGCAGATGGATGCCTACATGTTGGTTACCATGGTTCCTTGACCTACCCCAATATGAAGGCCATTGTTCGCTTTTGACGCGCACCATCACCGAGGAGAGAACTTGGCAACTTGGCAACTTGGCACATTGGTCCCTAAACCCTCGTAACGCGGTACTCTGCGACATGGGGATGTGAAGATTGGACTTGTGAAAATTAACGGCTTCGATGAAGACGCAATACTGCATTACGTTCTTCGTATCAATCGCCAAGAGTTTCAGGTACTCTGAGGCGCATCGTTTGACCGATGAAAGACATGTCCTTGTCATGGCAAACACCAAACTAGTCCTACTCCTTGGCTCTGTATCACAACGAGCATTTTCGGCTTGTCTCGGGATACCACTGAAATATGCGCCTGGAGTATCACAGGGAACAGGGAATCGCCTTTGTTTCATGTCATAAATGACCTTAGCAATCGTCGAGATGCTGGTGATGACATCTTGCGGTTTTGTGGGTTTCACGAAAACAATCTTTGAGGCTCTCCGAACGTCTGGACGAAAAAGGATAGGTTCTACTTAAGTTACACGTTCATTGTCATTGCCACTATATAATCAAAAGGTAAAGCCAGACGCGGTGGTAGATTCTCTCGTTGGGGTTTCGATTAACCACGACAACACACGCCACATCACTCTTCTATTTACGGCCCTGGCATGCACTACGTCCCGTCCTCCCGCATGGATGTCCACTGCACGTTTACACGTTTGGATGGACAATCAACGCTCTCGAATTAGGTAAGAAAAACGCTAGAGCTTCATGATATTAGTGTTTACCCATTCTCTTGGACTGCGGCTAGATACAATACTGGAATCCTCAACTCCACAGCATAGAAAAGCAACAAATCAGTCATAATAGTGCGTAGTTGATGGCTGCGAATGCCTCCCTAGGATCTGTCAGACTGCAGCGATACCGTTTTGCTCGCTGTTCCGTTTCCTTCTCGATCTTGAAAATCCCCCAAACGCTCTAGTGCGAGAGAGCCTAGGTAGGTATCAAAATATATTTCGATATTGACCACTTTGCTTGTGGAACTGTATTCGTACACTATCGACACGAAGCCGCGGCTGGCTGAGTGTGGAACAATTGCGTCTCAATATCACAAGATCTATAAAATTAGAGAGCACGAGATCAAGTCTCTGTATGAGTGTCATTTGACACCGTTTCCAATCTCTTCGTTCTTGTATCTTGAACAAACGCGGATCGACTCTATCTCCGTTATGTATTCATTCCTCTTTCTAAAAATCATTCACATTCATCATTCGTAGGCTCGAGTATCGGTCCATTGAGCTGCAATGGTGTATGAATGGATATTTCACTAAAATGAGCCGGTTATGAAGGCTTGCATGTGTAGACCCATAGGAGTGCTGATGTGACTTTATTAGCCCTACATTACCTATAGCTGACGTACGTTGATGCTCTCTTCTTTCAAATTTTTCTGTCACTACATTTGCTCTTTGTTTAGGAGTACATCCTGGGAAATACCGATACTGGATATGTATCTCATTCATCGAGATGGAGATTGAGTTCGCCCCACGACCCAGAAATCCAGATAGCACCCCTTCATCTGCTGGTATAAATGGAACCAAATTAGATCATGGGGCCATAGAACCGAAACAGGAATCAGGACGGTCGGGAGTTATGCAACGAGCTCGACAGAAAGAAGGTTGTTTGTGTACGGCAGATCTCGGTCGTACAAGTGATGAGACTCTATCTGGCTCGGTTGCGAAGAATATCGCATGAGGAGCTCTGAATCCATTACCGAATCGAGATTTCTCCGATATCTGGGCTCGATTGATTCAGCCTTTGGACGTAGATTCGCTTAAGATATTACCGATTTCACCAACGAATTTCTCGGACCATGTATTTTTTTGAGTCATGAAACGGTACTTCTAGAAGGGCGTATCAGAAAGTACATCACTCTCAAGTGTGCTTGGGGTGGGAAATAAAACATCAGCGAAGAACGTGTAGCTTGTCGAGAGTCCACCGATTACTACCATGGCTATCGCTTACCGTGTGAAGATATGGTGTGCCAAGAGTGTTTCTGCTGTCGCTTGCTGATGATGGCCATCGAACAAGAGTCTTCCTACCCTCCGAGCTGTTGCGGACAAACGATTCGTTTGGACAAGCTTCGCACCTGAGATCCAGGAGGATATTATCAAAAGATACACAGGAATGGAAAAAGAACATTCCGCGACTGACCGTACCTACTGTTTTTCAACCTACGTGCGGTGCTTTCATCGTTCCTTATCCCGCGCTACGAGGTCAATTCGCTCGTTGTGATGCATGCGGAACAAATGCACCACCTGCAAGAAAGCCCAACACCCCGGGGAGAACTGCCTCTAGGACAAGGTTAAAACGCAATTTTCAATATAGCCCGGAAGAACGGGTGGAAAAGCTGCCATAGATGTGGTGTATGATTGAGCGGAATGATGGCTACAATCACATTATGTATATCCTTTATCAGAAACACGTTCCAGGTTCAGACTTGATGTCTCATAAGTGCTATTTCTGCAACGCGCACTCCCGGTACAGATGCGGAGAGGAGGGGAGGAAATCCTTCTGCGAAGCAGACTAGCTAGACGACAAGTAACATCGTCTAGTGAAGATGCTGATGAGCAAAGATACCTATGTAGTGGAGAACCAAAAGCTCTGACAGAAAGATTTTGAGAATTTCCTTGGAGCGAAAAACCACAAGCTACTGCCAACCAACATCTAAACCAAATAAACCTTGCCGGTAAACGGAAACCGCTGATATTTGTACCCCAAGGCTTTTCGCATCCACTTCTCCCCACGCAACGAAGAGCATTCAAAGTCGACAGCAACAACAACGACTCCCTCCTTGACACCCATACAACCCCCAACCTCAACCCCATACAACCTCACCAACCTCACCATACCAAAAACCAAAACAACCCCAACGATCCTCAATCTCCAAGCCCCCCCTCCCCATAAATACATACCTCACCACCAACCAACCAGCCAACCAACCAACCAACCAACCACCACCATCTCCGCCCCTCCAACCCATCTCTACCCCTCCAAACCAACCCCGTCGCACTTACCAAGTGCTGATCCTACCATACATTTCATAAAAATTTTCGCACTCCGCAACTTGGGGTTACTGTAGTTATCTTCTATGCACAATCTCTTGATATCTGCTCATTCGAGGTATCCCCCCCCTTTTTTTTTGGGTCCTGCTGCTGGTGGTGTATTCGGTTTAGTGGGGTTGTTGTGATTTGCTGGAGTCTTGGGGGGGTGTTGGGGGTACGGTGGTGAGCGAAGAAGGGGGGGGGGGGGGAGGGGAGCTAAGGGGGAGTGTGCTGTATATATGTATCCAAAAGCCCAAAACGTGGGAATCGCAAGGCTGCGTTTCTGTTTCCATGAGTCTATGGGTGTTGCAGCGAGTTGTTTTTCATTCTAGCAAAGAGCCACCGCCGCCACCACCACCACCACCCTCACCTATCCCCGCATCTATCTTCTCCCCCCCCGTATCTTCTAAGATCATGCAACCAAGACTAAGCTGACGAACCATCCTTGAACGCAAACCCCTGCAACGAATCCGAAACCAATTTGATACCCTTGACCGTCAGCGCCTTGCCCTCCTCCATCGCCATCGACTGGGCCATTTTCATCGTATTTTTAATCTACCAAATTTAAAAAAATCGTCAGCATCGACTCGAAGATCCACCGTCGGCCATATGCGACTCCCAAGCATCGAAAAGGAAAAGAAAGTAGATAGATATACCTGGCGCCCATTCATCGGCAACTCGGCCAGCTCGTCCTTGCCTCTCTCGCTGATCGCAATCTCGAGATTCGAGGTCTGGGCCGCGCGCTGGGTGAATTCGGCCCAGATGGTGCGGCGGGCGGCGTGGTTGAGCTCCGGGTAGTTGTGGCAGAAGTGGATGCGGCCTGTGGGGAATGGGAATATGTTAGCTACCTGGTAGATCTCAAGACTATGACTGTCAGGTTAAGAATAGGAGTGAGTTACTTTGGAAGGCTGGATCAATACTCTCGACACGATTGGTCGTCAAGATCAGGATTCCTTGGTAGTACTCGAGCTGCCGCAAGAAAATGGAAACGACGGCGTTTCTGGTCAGGTTGGTGTCGTCTCGTCTAGTTAGGAAGACGTCGGCTTCGTCGAGTAGGAGGACGCAGCCCCAGGTTTGAGTTAGCTCGAGGACCTCGGTGAGGTTTTTCTCCATGGTGTGTGGTTCGTCGCCGAGCTCGCCTGAGCTGAGCATGTATAGCGGCCTTTCTACGATCTCGGCTACCGCTTCGGCGGTGAGGGTTTTACCTATGAGGAATTTTAGTGTGCAATAATCTTAAAAGGGAGTATTTCTACTGACCAACGCCTGGTGGGCCGGTGAGAAGGCCGATGATGCCTTTGCCCTTGTCTTTGACAAAGTCGTCGAAAGTGCTAGTCTGAGCAACGTGGGCCTGTACTAGGGTGCGGATGAGGTGTTTTCGTTCTTCTGATAGTACGAGATAGTCGAATATGGAGGCATTCCATTCAATGTCGGCAATGCGTTTCAATGCGAAACCACCTACAGACATGTCAGTATACCTTGCAATATTACTGATACAAAATGGACTGAAGCCAAACCCCAGATTTTGTCTCCCAGGCTGAATCCGTACAGAGTGGATGGCAAAGTCAGGATCTGGTCCCTAGTAAGATCTTCCGCAGGGATTCCCTTTTCGATATACGGAATAAAGCTGTTCTGGGGATGCAGCTGGCTAAAGACTACAGGATCGATGATTACCCGTCCATGCGACTGTGGAACAATGTAAGCAGGAGAAAACGTTGTAGGAAGCTGTCTCATTGAATCTCTGGACCCTCGTGTGCCCAGATGGAAGCATTTTCTCGTGAAGCCCATGACCGTGATACTCGACAAATTGTCTACCCCTCAGCTGCAGCCTCTTCTTACCTCTGGTGGTTAGCTCATTGATGATGCGATCTTTTTCGGGGTGGAAACGCAATGGGAAGATTGGTAGGTCGGCGATTTTTTTCGATGCAGCAAACCCTTGCAAGCTGATTTCTTTCGACGTTGCGTTTCCAATGCGGTCGCCGTCGTCATCGACAAAACCGCAGACGATAGCAAGATAAAACGAACAATCTTGGTTCTGTCTTACTTCATGGCTGATTGCGCGATAGACCCTCGGCTCTCCGAGCGTGTCAAGGGTAAACACCAACTCGTTTGGTGGCAAGATTGCCCAGAGAGTGCTGAAGGTGATTTCCCGTTTCTGGGTCAGCTTTTTGATATTTTCACTCTCGAATTGGAACTCCTCGTGAAAATATTTCAAAGCCGCATGGAGCTCGTAGACCAGTTCCTCGTCACGCCACGGTTTAGTCTCCTCTTTTTGACAACGGACTTGAAGTTTTTCGGCAGCATGATAGAGTAGGCGGGGCTCTAGCTAGTATTCCATGCATGGTTATTACATGTTCAGAGGTACGGTGAAGGGAGACCCTACAACTGGTGGGCTCTCATTCAGTCGCGGGCCCTCTGCATCCTTGTAAATCGCTGCCAGTTCACTACGAAGAGATTTCCCTCGTATCTCTAGGAGAACGCTGGTACACATTCCCTTCTGGTCGATGTTGCGCCGTACGACCAAGACATATTTGCTGGAAATTTGCTTCGGCGTGGACCGGACGGTCTTGACAAGCACAAACTTTCGGTCTTTCCTATTTAGATTATATAATGTTAGGCAGTAGAACTCGTGCTATCTGTAAGTTTGGGGACAGACTTGTTGTAGCTATATCGAAATTAGCACGGGAATGACCATTGTCTACAACGTGACCGATTTGATCATATCTTACATCTGATCCACTCGTAGAATTGAAGTCCTCGACGTATCCTCTACCTTTTCCTTCTCGTTAGAATCATTGGGCTCTGAATTCGCCTCCACCCCTGGGTTCTCTGGCTGAGGATCCATGACTAAGGTGCCGCGCTTGCTCCACGTTTGAATAGGGACCACCTGAGATAGAGAGTAGATAAGTTTTCCTTGCCTTCCGTTTTCCTTTTCTATGATAAAACCAAACATGCGGACGAATAAAGCTCTTATTGTTTCCAAAGGTCCTAAGCCTCGATGCAGGGGGGAGTCGAGAATACTGCCCTTGTGCCGTCACACCGCTGTTGCCTATCTGCAGCCTGCTGTTGGCAATTCGACAAGGCTGCGCCTTGTGGGCTTCGGCGCCTAACTAATGCTAGTAATGCTGCCAGATCCTACAGATCTGCAGTAGAGATCGCAGCTTTGAAATCCCCAGTGACTCACCGCTGTCCAAAGCAGTTGCCTTGTACGTTTGTGAGTGCAGTCTCGGCTGCCTCGGTACGAGTACCTATCATTGAAAGCCTACGAAAGTTCTGCGTGAACTAGTTTCTTGAATTCTTCAGACATATCAGATGCAAGCAGCGTAGTTTCATAAACATCAACAACCACGGTTATCTTTGACTCGAGCGAAATAGCAGGATGCCTACAGTTCAGACCAACGCCAGTACAGCAAAGGATGAAAATCCCCACCAACAGCCTAATGATCCCAGGTCCGAAATGGGAGACAAAGGAAAGATCACTAGCATAGATGAAGCAGCAATTCATGAGCTCCAAGTTGGTTCAGAGGACCGAGAAATTCTCTACGGAACGTCCTCAGATGGAACCAGATTAATTCTGACAAAATTCAAGGGAGATAGGTATGTCATTACATCTATTAGACTAGAGAGCGTTTCCTTCGACTGGAGCACGTTTTATGCCTCTCTACAATGTCCATATACGTCAGTAATGCGTCGCTCAAGTGATCAACCGTCGTGTAGCTTGTTCGTATTTCTAGAAACCCTACGGCTTATTCTACTTTTATGTGACTGGGGTTCTAAGTTGATGAGTTTTCTAGCACTCCGGCCGAGGAAACCAAGGATGTCGCTGCTCTTCACCTTGAAGAATGGTCTTTGGATCCAAGGAACAAACCCAGCTTGAAAGCGCAACGCAGTAGAAATTGTACTTTCTCTATACCGGACCGTGCCACATATTCAACGCCGTCCTTGCATAAGTTCGCTGATTTATCATCGCCTCATTTCTTTGAACGAGCAGATCCAGTTGCTATTTCCAATAACTTGCAATGTCTGCGTATTGGCTCTCATGTTTTGTCAACTGGTCTTCCTGAATCCAGTACAGTTTCCAATGACCGTACAGCTAGTGCTCAGGAAATAGGCCCGTACTGGGAGGAAATGGCATGCCGTGGGCAGTACGTAGTACTGAGTTGTCGGAGAACCCCAAGAAAGGAGTCCAAGTACCACGGAAATGTAGAATCTGTGAAACCAGAAGACATTTTCTTGGATGATGAATTGGACAAACTCAGCAGCGTTGACGGAAGCGAGATAGCTTTAAGCCAGTCGTCCAAAGCAGAAGATGCCCAAAGCCAGACTTCCATCGATTTCGATGATAGTGCAAGTGCAGCGGAAGGGAGCCTTGCTTTCTCCGACGAGGACAACCTCTCAGAAATGAGCCACGTTGCGCTATCAACGACAGACCAGAGTTCCAACGCCAGTATCTTCTCGGACGACGAAGCTTGTAAAAGCGAAGCCGGAAAATCGGAGAACCCGTCATTCGAAGACGAAGCATCCGGACAGCCATCAGATGACGACTTATCTTTTGAAGGGGAGGACTCGGATTCCGACAACGACTCGAACAACTCCGGTGCAGCCGGCTACTGTGACCTCTGCTCCAAGGACATAGTGTTCCACTACCGTTGCCCCGAGTGCAACAACGGCAATTTTGACATCTGCAACGCATGCTTCAAAGCAGGAAAATGGTGCTTTGATACCAAGCACGAATTGATCGGATACGAGGATTGGGTCCAAGAAGATGGCGAGAGCGTCTACCATGACGATCTCACGCTCGCTCAAGAACTTGTAGCTTTTGACCACTCCTCCAGCGAAAAAACGCCCATCTTCCGCTTCCACCGCAAGTCGGAGACACTCATGCACAAATCACCGCCCGTCATCCATCCCTTCGAACCACTGGTAATCTGGCCCTTGACCCAAGGGCAGCTCTTATTCGCCAACCTTGTCGACAACTCCTCCTTCGTCCACAACATACGTCCATCATCCGCTAGGAGTAAGCCCCCCCCCAAACCTAACCCTCCAAGACCCACACCCCAAGCATCTAACCCCCACGCACAGCCTACACCCTCTCCACACACCTCCACCTCCCCCCCAACCCCCACCACCTCCACCTCCTCACCCTCGAAACCCCCACCCTCGAAGCCCAAAAACGCCGCAAATGCCTCCCCCACACCCCAGAAACCACCCGCAAAATCCCCCTCTCCATCCGCACCTCCACCTACCGCCTCCCGCAGGGCCCCAAGAAACTAAAAACCCCACCCACCCTCCTCCACACAAAAACCTTCAGCATCGGCCCCTGCAGCCAGCTCGCAGTCGCCCGCATGCTCTTCGCCGTGACCTGGACGGCCACAGACGTTTTCGTTGCGTTTACCGACGCGGGGGTGCTGAAGCTTTACAAGATCCCGCTGGTTGCTGCGTCGGAAGAAAATCCGTCAAGTGCGGCGGATGGAGACGCGCAGAAACAAATCGCGGCTGAGGTTTCTGTTTGCGTCCCAGGGAAAGCGGTGGTGCTTCCCAAGTCCGCGGAGGATAGGACGGTGCAGTTCTTCCCCGGGGAGGGCGGAGAAGGGGATCGCTCGATCTTGGTGGTGCATGGCCGCTCTGGAAGAGGGGGTGCGGCGCCTTGTGTGGTTTATTTAGATGAGCAGGATCTGGGGGGGTGGGTGGATGTTGGGGACGTGTGAGATTTCGTGGAGGATGAGACATGAGATTTGCAGAGAGTGAAAGTTGTTGCGGGGAGTTGTAGTGGTGAAGACTGCTAGAATAGAGACGAATGTGGGTATATTTGAGAACCGAAGACTTGTGCACTATATACTAAACCCCCCCCCTCCTTTCCCCCCAAAATACCACCCCCACCTCCCTAAACCCTCCCCCGCACCGGCTGTGTCCTAATTTCTCCCCTCATCAACCGCCACCCCCAAACGCCCAACACCGGAATCACAACAAAGAAATCAAACACCAAAGACCCACCGAAGATAACAGAATGATACTTCCACGCATTATTAACATTGATGTTAATCTTCGAAACCGTAATAGCCCAGGGAAGAACCCAGAGGAGGTTCGAGCCGAGGGCTTGGTAGAGGTACCAGCGAGGGGTGGTTGCGAGGAGAATGGCGGAGAGCTGGTAGGCGAGGGCGTAGAAGATGTAGCACCAGTCTATGGTCTATGTGGAAAAAGGTTGAGAGTTAATCGAGGGAGGGAACGGAATGGAGGGATTGACTGACCTTCCACATTCTCTGCGTGATATGAGCGACGCCGGATGAGAGAGAGAGGTAGTATGCGAAGCCCTCGATGCCCCATAGCGATAAGAAAATGCAGATTGGGATTTCGACGATGAGGGAGATGATGCAAGAGAAGAGTGCAGGTTGGGAAATGGCTTTTGATGTTGGTTAGCAGTTACGATTGCCCATAGGTATACTGGAAACATACCGTATATGTCCTTCTTGGAAGCCTTTGGCCTCCTTCGATCAGCACCTGTCTGTGACCTCCACTGCCCCCAGTTGTGACCAACAAAGGTCAGCGTGGACGCCTGTAGAGCCTGTACAGGCACCATGACGAGGCCCCACCTGATCGTGTTGAAGATGCCCCACGCAGTGGCATAGTCTGCGCTCATCGAGATTATTCCGGCAACGAGCCAGAGATAGAGGGCATTCCGGAGTGCAGACTCAATAAAAGTGTAGACGGATGGCCGTGCGAGGACTTTGAGGGCCCGTAACGAGGGCGCAGCAGATTCTTGTGGACCTTCTACTTGAGACTCACTCTTCATTTTGAGGGAGAGGTAGAGAAAGTAGACTAGCCCGCATAACGAGGAAGTCATGTCGCAACCCAGCCGGACGATTGCTTGGGTGTTGACTGTTGGTTTAAACGAGCCAACGTGGAATTTTGACACGACAAGCATATCGAATAAGATATTCACCACAAACTTCGTAGAGCTGATTATGAGTGGAACATCTGGATGGTCCAAGGCCCGAGTACACGACGACACTGCCGTTTCCATTGTGGAAGAAAGTGCTAGCACCGAAGATATTCGTACGTAGGTGAGAGAACTCTGCCTGACCTGCTCAGGGACGAAAGCGCCAGCAAGGTGCTCAGACGCAGCAACAAAGACCACAGTCATGATGGCCCCAAGGATGATTTGGAAAATGATCAATGTATAGGACAAACCAATTCGAGAACATAGGGTCCGAGTGGACCGATCCCCAATGATAAGGTAGGCCGCTCTTGGTAGGCCCTCGTTCAAGACTTCTACCACGACACCAATGTAGGTATAGATGTCTGTAGTGACCACTTGGCTCGAGTCAATTTCTGCGACCCAGAGTTTACTGAGAGTTCCATAAAGAGCTGGAAGCAGAAATGCACAGAAGTTGAAAACCAAAGATCCTTGGTATCTGTTTCGGAAAATTGCTCAGTCAATGCTGTTCAAAATGGGGTTGGTTCGTTGGAGTGAGCCTAAAGAGCGAAACCCACGTTTGTCGACTCAACTGTTTGGAGATTGACGTGGTCAATGACTTGGCTCTTGAAGTGCCACGTCGAGTCTCTACGGTAGTAGAGTCATGTATCGCACCAGTGTTTTGGATGGCATCGTTATCTTTTGTTGGAATCATTTTGTATTTGTAGGAAAAGAAATCTGAGATTGTCCATGACAACCAAAGTCGACCCATCATCGAAGAGTATATAAACAACGCTCACGCAAAAGCGGGGAATAGATTGCCCAATGCTATCTGCACGGTATTCGCAGCATCGAACGATCGATGGCTTGCTGGTAAGGATGGATGCACGCCAAGGGATTCTTGTGTAACGTGATCTCGCATCGTTCAAAGGTTGAAAGACATCAAGCAAAAGTTCGAGCAAAATAAATCACAGGAAGTGTGGAAGGAAGATTCTTGTGACCTCTTCTTGTACGGCAGATCTAACTGCTACAGTAAATTCTGTGCTGGGATAGAACACTTGGTACAATGCCCTCAGAGAAACAGCTTCAGTTACAAAAGAGTCGGCGTGTTCAAGGTGGTACGTGTTGATAAGGAAAGAGCCATACGCCGTCGCAGTTGCTGCCAAAGGGATGCGTTGTGATCTGGGAGATCCATCAGAAGATGCATCCGGTGATGCAGCTGTCGTTTTGCGTCTTTCATGTCTGCCGTAGTGATTCTGCGCTAGTAGAATTTCTCTTTCACCAAACTTTCTTCACTTTTCTTAAGCTCAACCGCCTACATCAACACAACCTGCCCACCATCTTTTTGATTCCTCCTTGTACCTTTGCACCTTCCCCTACCAGAAAACCCTCGTAAAACCTCAAAAAAAGTTGAAAACCCAGGAAAACCAGAATTACAATATTAGTAAGGCATACCGCGTGCTTCACCTAGCAAGGCACACGATACTGTCGCGGAGCTGCTGGCCGACTACACCAGCACTTTGTTGATCTAGAAGAGAGGCTCAGCTAATATCAACAGTCGACCTAGGACCCACAATCAACTTGATCACCAACCTATTCGAACTCATCCCAACCGAGCTAGGTACGTTTACAGCATTACTTCTTTGTTAAAAAGTTTCTTTGACACCCAAAACAGCCCTATTCCGTTGCTGTGTTCTCGTTTTGCTAATTCCTTCCTCTACCATAGCTTGCCATTATGTCTGCTGAGGGTGCTACGAGTGCGGCCCCTCCATCATTGGAGAACCTGTCCATCGAGGACAAGTCGAATTCTGCTTCCAACGGTGTAGCTAGTAATGGCACTACCATCGATACCAGCGTTGGTGCTGTTCAGTCTCCGACCGACCCTGATGCCCTTCAAACCCCGAGCTCTGCCGTTCCAGGAGGGGCAAATCAGCCTCACTCGGCTTCACTGTATGTTGGCGAACTTGATCCGGCGGTCACCGAAGCTATGCTCTTCGAGCTTTTCTCGTCCATCGGCCAAGTTGCGTCGATTCGTGTTTGTCGTGATGCGGTCACCCGTCGCTCTCTGGGCTACGCCTACGTCAATTACAACATTACAGCTGATGGGGAACGAGCATTGGAGGAGCTCAATTATACTATAATCAAAGGTCGTCCCTGTCGTATCATGTGGTCTCAGCGGGATCCTGCTTTACGTAAGACCGGACAGGGCAATGTCTTCATCAAGAATCTGGATACTGCTATTGACAACAAGGCTCTACATGACACTTTCGCAGCTTTTGGCAACATCCTGAGCTGCAAGGTTGCACAGGATGAATTCGGGAATTCCAAAGGGTACGGATTTGTGCACTACGAGACGGGCGAGGCAGCTACGAATGCTATCAAGCATGTGAATGGCATGTTGCTGAATGAAAAGAAGGTATTCGTTGGGCATCATATTCCTAGGAAAGATCGTGATAGCAAATTCGACGAGATGAAGGCCAATTTTACCAACATTTACGTTAAGAACATTGAACCCGAGGTTACAGATGATGATTTTCGCGCACTGTTTGAAAAATATGGCGATATCACGTCGGCTTCGATCGCTCGGGATGACACGGGAAAGAGCCGTGGCTTTGGTTTTGTCAACTATATCAAGCACGAGGATGCTTCAACTGCTGTGGAGAACTTGCACGACAAGGATTTCAAGGGTCAGAATCTCTATGTTGGTCGTGCGCAGAAGAAGCATGAGCGTGAGGAGGAACTCCGTAAGCAGCACGAGGCAGCTCGTGTTGAGAAGGCATCAAAATACCAAGGAGTGAACCTGTACGTCAAGAATCTGGACGATGATGTCGATGACGATAAACTTCGCGATATTTTCACCGGTGCTGGAACGATCACGTCGGCAAAAGTCATGCGTGATCCTGCTGTAGAGCAGAGCGAATCTCCAGATAGCGAGAAGGATAAGGAGAACAAGAAGACAACAACGACCGAAAAGGAAGGTGGAGATGAAGATACCGAGAGGAAAGAGGAAGAAACAGACGACAGCGCCAAGAAAGACAACACCAAGCCTACAAAGAAGCCGCTCGGTAAGAGCAAGGGATTCGGATTTGTATGCTTTAGCAACCCTGACGAAGCCACAAAAGCCGTCACCGACTTTAACCAGAAGATGGTCAACAGTAAGCCGCTATATGTGGCTTTGGCCCAGCGCAAGGAGGTTCGCAAGAATCAGCTAGAAGCAAGCATTCAAGCTCGTAACCAGATCCGTATGCAGCAAGCTGCCGCTGCGGCGGGAATGCCGCAACAACAATTCATGCAGCCTGCAATGTTCTATGGTCCCGGTCAGCAACCAGGTATGGTTGCGCCAAATGCTGCTGCGGGACGTGCCATGCCATTTGTACCCCAGCAAGGCATGATGCTACCTGGAATGCCAGGCGGCCGCGCTGGACAATTTGCTGGCTTGCAGCCTCAGCAAGGTGGTAGGGGCGCTCTCAATGGGGCACAGCAGGTACCGCCGAACGCTTTTGGAATACCGCCCTTTGGTGCCATGCCTCAAGGTGGTCCTGGTGGCTTTCCCAACGGAATGGGCTATCCTCAAGCTCTCGCTCAAGTACAAGCTCAGCTGGGTCGGGGCGGACAAGGAGGTCGCGGGCAAATGCCGGGAGTCCAGGGCATGCCGGGTATTCCACAGCAGATGATGGGACTTCAGGGCATGCGTGGAAGAGATGGACGGCCACAGCAATTCCCAACGCAGCCGGGCCGGGGGGGCATGAACATGGCAGTGGGAATGGGTATGGGGGTGGGTATGCAGCAAGGCCAGATGGGCGGATTGCCTCAACAAGGCCGTGGCATGATTCCTGGTATGGGTCAGCCTAGCATGATGCCACCTACCGCACCCGGTGCCGTACCTACGAGCGTGGAGGCACTTTCTTCAGCACCGTCCAACCAGCAGAAACAGCTACTCGGCGAGGCCCTGTACCCCAAAATCCAGGTCCTCCAGCCAGATTTGGCCGGTAAGATCACTGGTATGCTCTTGGAGATGGACAACTCGGAGTTGATGGGACTGTAAGTATCTTACTCCCCAGTTCAAATATAGTCGACACTAACAGACGTAGCATTAGCGACAACGACAAACTGAGTGAGAAGGTCAACGAAGCGCTTGCTGTTTTCAACGACTACCAAAAGAAACAACAGCAAGGCGACGCTACGGGCCCACAAGAGACTTCTCAATCCAACAATGCACCTGCCGACGGTGAGACCGAAGAAACGAAAGCTTAAGAGTGTGCTACCCAGATACGACCAACCGGCTACTACACACTGTCTTCATGGCTTGTGCTCTCGGATTCACCTATTCCTCCATTAAAAAAGTATTTCTCAGAGCTCCAGCTACAACATGTTATGGAAGTGCTTACTGGCTCTTATCAGTTTGCCCTCACACAGCATGGAGCTTGATTGATATCTTTAGGGACATGATGAGACGCGCATCTTTACCATTCTTTTCGTTTTCGAGATAGGGATTCTTGTACCATAGAGGGTGCTTTTGCTCATAGTGGCTCATCCCGTTTACTTTTTCACAGATAGCAGGTTTTCCTGGCGTGTCTCTGGGCGGAGCAAAGGCATGGGCGCATTATGTTGTACGACAAGGTAGCTACCAATAGAGTCCCAGAAAGTTCTTTCTGATTTGCTCAAGCTCGTGCAACAAATCTCTACCTAGGTGTATGATGAGTCTCATCGCCCTTTACTAGTTACTAATCACGTCCCGTGACCATGCTCGAGCAGGGGCATTTTAACGCATGAACGTCCCGGTCGAACAAGGCTAGACCTCCCGCTGGAGCGGACTCCTGTAAGCGCCGGCCCAAACGTGACTGTTGTCGTGATTCGCTGCCCTCACAGCCTTTTCTCCTGAAAGTCTCGACCCCACGACCCATTCGCTCTAGTCATCTATGTTGGATGCGAATAAATAGATTCCATCGCTAGCAATCACCTACAGATATATCTGAGCACCAATGAGATGCTACCGCTGGCACCTTCCAGTCGTCGAAGCCCTGCAGGTTCTACTCGACGTGCGTTGGGAATCACACTTCAGCACGTCGCTTTGATCGATACTGGTTGATCACCAACTTGTCGCAAACCTCTGCATTGTGTTTCGTTCTCCTGCATTGCTACCTCGCAGCGTTAATGTTGTAAGCAACAGCTTCGGGGCCCATTTGGAGGCCTTGCTTCGACTCCTTGAGGATGAGTGTCCCTTACCCTTACGCTCCTGCATCCGCGCAGGAAGGGCCATCGTCTCCTCGTCGTCGCCAACATGCCATCCAGCCGCCGAATCTTCTAACGGCCTCCCTTGGTAACGCGCGCCACACCGGTCTTGGAGTTGGAGGCAGTACTCAGACACCTCTCTCGGCAACGTCATTGAGTAGTCCCTTCTCCGTCTACCAACCTTCACCATACCCTGCATCGCCCGGTGGAGCAATGAGAGGGAATTCACCTATGGCTACTCGGACTCTGGCTGCCTACAATGCCCCGTATAATCCTCAGCGATGGGGGACTACCAACCCGTCTTCCAGCTCAACGTCCACGGCATCGGGTACAAGGCAAAGACAAACGACGAGAATTGAGTCATTGGCGGCTCGTCCTGTCGGACCGGATGGTATGCTTTGGCACTTATTGACTCAATGGGGTTTTCTTCTTACACATTGCTATAGAGCCTGTTGCCTCTCCACCACCACCTTATTCTCCTCGCCGTGGCCAAGCAAGCGGAGACTCACCACGCCGTGTCGATGCGGTTTCGCCGTCCGAGACAGTATCGCCTGATACAGAACCTTCTCACTACAACACCCCCGTCAGCGCCGCTACCACCATATCTCCCGACTTCTCTTCGAGGCATTTTGGCGTTGCATCTCCACTGCCTTCGCAACAGTCGTTTCCGAACGATTCTCCGAATCTTTCAGCAGCACCAATCTTCCCCCCTCCGCCCCCCACAAACGGTCCTGGCTATCGTATCCGTTCCACATCGAAACATCATGCAGATAGGCTGCTATCTTCCCTGGCGTCCAGAGCAAAGGGTACAAACATCGTGTCCCCTGTCAATGCTATTGATGCGTTACAGGAGTCTACTGCCCAAGCTCTTGCGCTTGCTCCCGAGGCCTCAAATACCGATCCCGCAGTCAAACCGCCAGCCTCTCGAAGAGCAGCCTCGACAGGAGGCATCGGATTAAGCGGGCCTTCAGTGCGCTCAGCCACTCGTTCACCCAGTCAGAGTGGTTGGGAACCTGGAATGCCTCTGCCCCCACCTCCACCAGGCCCACCACCAGCATGTGCTCGATCGCAGAGTTTGAACAGGACATCGGAGTCTCCTTTATCCGAGTCGCCGCCTGTTCTTCCTTTGCGGTCGAGACGTCCGCCGGGTCATGGAACTACTCTCGATACAGTACCACCAACGCCAGCCGACTGGAGAGAAGAAAGTCCCGCCCCACGTCCTGTAAATTCCAATTTACCAAATGGACCGGCTCCGCTACATATAGATACTGGCAGTATCTTGCGGAAAGGCCGCTCAGCTATTACAGATCCATTAACAGCGATATCCGCCACTCCCCAATCGTTACACCATAGACGAGACTCCTCCACCGGGGCGTTATTCCGTAGCCCGGCAGTCAGGAATCGTAGTTCAAAGGGCATCCGAGAGCGGCGAAGTGAAAGTCGGAACGGAAAAGGGAGAGAGGTAGACGAGCCTAGTGCTGTCACGTCAGGTAGTACAAGCATGTGGCCAGACGACGACAACTCGGTAAGACCGACAGACTTGATTCTACCACGAAGCGCAGATGGCTTGGCGAGGCGGAGGCTTGCCACTAAACCCTCACCGAGAAGTGCGAAGAATATCATGAGCTTAGATGATGCTCTGCATAGTACAGATACTCGCCTCTCGTCTGGTCAAGCCTCATCTTTCGGAACCTCGAACTCTACACCTCGACCTGAATCGACTCGCACATCGAATTTCAAGACTACGACACCAACACCTCCGTTTTCACCAGGTAGAGATAACTTTTCGAATACTTCGTCAAGGGTCCCTGCAAACCTGCAGAAATCGCTTCCTACACCACCTCCACAACAGCTTGCCGAAGCACAGTATCCATCTAATTTAGGTGTACCACCTACGCCCGAGGAGCGTCCGATATCTCATCTCTTGCACATGCCAAACTCCGATGAGCCAATGCAAGTACCGTTGACGCCTTTGACGAAGGCCTCCTTGCAGCCAGTGGCGGGTTTGTTAGGCCCTGAAAGCCCCAAAGCTTTCGCCCAACGTGCGATTGAGCGTCATCGAAACTTTGCAGAACGGGAAGCAGCCGCTGCCAATAACTCTGAGAGACTAGAGCTTTTTACGCAGTTCATGCTCGCCGAGTCTCGGATCCGGAGAGAGCAATATGCTGCCGTCTTTGTAGAGGATAATATTGATGTCAAAGATCTCATGCAGGGCCTATTCGCAAAACCAAAGGGCCCCCAGGCTTTTGAAGATCAACAGAGACCTAAACTAGAGGACACAGGCTCCACTAGAAACAAGGCTACATCCAACGTATCAGCACGAGGATCAATATGGCGAACTGACTCACCCACAACAAGCCTAAACCAGCAATCTTCTTTCACTAGCAGTTGTGACAGTAGTCCGCATAACCGGCCAGAGACGACCTGGTGGAAGGACTACATCCCAAGCCTCTCACCAATTGCAAGCATGAGTATTATCACGGGCCAAGACGAGATGGACTCTCGAGGACGAGCGCCTAGTCGCTGGTGGGAAGATCATTCAGGCGAGTCTGTTCATGGAGATGCATTCAAAGTCCTTGAAAGATCCAAACGAGAGTCAAAGTATATGGGAGTTCCCAAAGAAGCTCGTAACTCGCCTGCGCTTTACGAGAGCGGATATTCTGCGTCTTCGAACCGCTCAGGGCGACTGGTTGGCGAAGCAAGCCAACAACCAATGTATAGACCGAATGAGTATCCTCCTGAAAAGATTGGCTGGCACGAAGAAGCCTCGACACTTACACCGCCACCAGCTCATCCACCAACACCTCAATCGGCTCCGTATACTCCAGATCCGCGGAAATTGGATATCTCACGCCTCGTAACTTTGCCACCACCATATCCACGGCATCATCCGGCGGTCAACAACAATCATCCTGATCTAGCGAATGAGAGGGCCGTTGTACGCTCACTTCATGACAAGGATGAAGCCGAGGGTATCAGGGAGACCTATCAATCGCAAATGCTAGAAAAACGCAAACGTGCAAATTCGTGGTGCGCGCATCAACAGTCTCTCCATGATCAAGATATTCAATTCCGAATGGAACACGGAGAGATCTCTCAAGAGCAGTACGATCAAGCAGAGTCCGAGCTCAAGATCAAAATGGCTCAATCAGAAAAAGACATTACCCAAACCGACTTCGACCTCTTCCAAAATGTCGTCGTCACCCCGCTACACGCCGTTTTCGCCAGTCTTATTACCATAGCCACATCGTCCATCGACAAACTCGGCAGCCGTCTCTTCTCTGACGCCCAGGACCACAGCCCTAATCTCCCTCAAGAAGAAGGCGACGAACAGCCTGAGTTGCTAGAAAAACTGACGCAACTAAAATGGCTCTTTGAAGCTCGCGAGTCCCTCCACCGCTTTACCTACGACCTTCTCACCGAACGAAATGACAAATACAAAGCCATCGTCTTGTTACCTTACAAGCAATCCAAGAACCCCACCAAGCTCGCAGAAGCAGAATCATTTTTCGCGCAAGATGCTCAAGACCGCCAAGTATCCTTTGATCGCGCCATCGTGGAACGCACTCGCGCGTTCTTACAAGTCATTGAGGGCAACGTGGTCCGCGGCGTCGAAGTCCAGCTAAGCGCATTCTGGGACATTGCACCGTCATTGCTGCACCTCCTCCAGAAAATTCCATCCCAGGACTCACTCCCCACGTTCCAAATCCAAATCCCAGCGACCGAATACGCCGAAAACCCTTCTTACCACACGCACCCCCTGCAATACCTCTACAGCCTCCTCTCCCATGCCGAAAAATCATCGTATCAGTTTATCGAATCCCAAATCAACCTCTTGTGTCTCTTGCACGAGATCAAGAATGCGGAACTAAAGGCTAGGTGTATGGTTAATGGGGATGAGGGAAGTAGGCGAGAGGATGAGGGCAGGCTAGATGAGGATTTGAAGGAGAAGGTTGGGGTGGTGGAGAGGCTGTGGGGGGAGGCGTTGGGGGAGGAGATGAGGGAGGTGAGGGAGAGGGTTAGGGGGGTTTTGTTGGAGGAGGGGGGGTGGGATGAGGAGGGGGATGATGTGTGAAATCTCATTTTGGGTGGGCGGGTGTTCTCCTGGATTTGACGGTTGTTCTGTGTGCGGAGTCAGTTGGGAGTTATTCCGGTGGAGGAAAATCGGCGTTTTTGGTTTCGTTAGCTATCAGTCGGCTGGTTTTCGTCGAAAGGAATTGTTAAGCTTAGATACCTCCTCACGAATTTACTATCTACATCCCCATGTCATTTCACCTACTGTAGCTCTTTTCCCCACACCCCCAAAACCCCCTCTTCTTCGCTCAAGCCCCTCCCTCCTACCCAGCTATCATCTTACCCCTCCCCCTTTTCTTACCCAAACCCAGACATCCCCGTCCCCATCCCCACCCATCCCACCATCCTCCCGCCAACAAAGCAGAAACCCTGCCAGAATTTTTTTCTTTCTCTCCTTTCCCCTACTTGCTCACAAAACTGTTCCTGTTCCGAAGTGTCTGGGCTCGGTAATTCTTTAGGTTTGGGTTTTAATTCTTGGGTGCGGCGTCCGTCATCCGGGATTCCTCATACCGTCGCCTACATGAGTTTTCTGTGTGTCTTTGATCGTGGATTGCGGGAAAGTTTATTGTTGGGAAGTATAGGATGAGGGGCGCGGGGGGGAGGGATGAGTGCTGGAGAGGGGTGGTGGTGGTGGCGGTGAGGGGTTGAGAATCTACTGTGAGCAAAGGTGCGATGGTTTTTAATGTCTTTGAAACATTCAAGACGGGGGGGGGAAGAGGGAATACTGTATTTCGATCCTTGGAAAATAGATGTAAGTTTTGCGCGGCTCGAAAGCTCTGAAGCTGCAGATTCTCTTGGTCTTGCGTTGTATGTATATTGATACCGCTCTCTACCAGCCTACACGTACGTCTCTCATGGCCTCTGATGTTCTTTTCTTAGCGCTGATGATAGAGTTGAGATATTTTGAGCTCTACTGAGAATAATCAAAGGGGGGAATAAGGAAACAAGAAATTAACGGATGGAGTTTGAGAATTGAAAGCTTTGGATGATTTGAACGCGTGGACTTTAATGCTCTTGGTTTAGGAGATGATGATTTGAGATCGTTATGGGGATGCGTATTTGTCTCTCTGGTAGAGCTGGTTAAGGATTGGGGGAGAGTGATGGTGAACAATAACCGATAGCTAGATATCATAAGTGAGTAACTAGACTAAGTGGCAGTTTGGGTATGGACAAGGCAAGGTTGGCCAATTCCATGTGGTGTTTTGGTCGATTCTTTACGCCGCATAAGCTTTGAGGGTGGACTCGAAATGAGAGTACTACTATCTCGAGAGGAGATGAAAAATATAACTGAATATCTCTATCGACAAACATGTGATTGTTTACTGACTTTCCGCACCCCCTGGTATTAGGCCCCTCCTAGAGCTGATGCCATTGTCAGCACTTCTCAGTCCCAACTGAAAGCGGGGAAACAGAAAACAAGAACGAGAAATCTAAAGACGCAAGAAAATCCAACTTACCAGCAGCAAATGCCAAATACCAAGTCCTGCTCGCCCCTCCATCGATCCAGCTCCCATCAAACCCGGCCTGAGCAAAGAAATCCCAACTGCTTTTCGCATCAATCAACGCCAGGTTTGCGTACAGGATACCCTTCCAGCCCCCCTGGATGGTGCTAGCGGGATAGGGAGATGAGGGGCTGAAGTAGGTGTTCCATTCTTCGGCGACGAATTTTGGGGGCGGGTGTAGGGGGTTGAGGGGTTAAGGGGGAGCATGTGGATTCTATTGCAGATTTTAGCAAAGAGAGTGGGGTGATCTGGGTAGATGATTGTAGGGGGAGGAGTGGAGAGGGAGAAGAAGAAGAGAAGAGGGGGCAAGGTACCCTTGGATGTATTCAGGGCTGGCGCCGAAGTAGGTTGCGTGATCAATCTTGTTTTCAAACAACTAAGCCGAGATTAGCACGCCTATGATAGTAGGATAGATAGTCGCTTACAATACCAGTGATCTTGTTCCCGATAAAATTGGCTGGCTGGTTGACGTTATCGCTCGACAGCAGAAAGTAATTGTTAAGACTTCTCGCTAGGATCGCGAGCATTAGATTCCCTCGTGCCTCCATCGAAGCATCGCCAATAACATGCCCCCACATCTTGAGTGCGTAAGCGAAGAAAGCATCTTCAGAGGACGACTCTTCGTCTTTCGAATCCGCGGACTCGAACAAGCCCTTGGCCCATGAATGGCCATGGTACCAGTCAAAGGCTCTTGAGAATGGGAAATAGTCGTCTTGGACGGGATTGGCGGCATCTCGGACAGGGATCTGAACCCATTCTTTGTTGAGTAACAACCAATTGGGATCAAGATAGGCTATGATCGCCGCAGCGTGTATGAAATAACCGTAGTGGAAGTGATGGTCATTGTAGTAGGTATTACCAAAGTCTTGCCCGGAGTCGCCTGTGATGTATGTGCCAGAAGAAACGACGCCTTTCCAGGCACTGTCATAGACCAGAGGAAACTTCTGCCTGTTGGTTACGAACCGAGCAAAAGCTCCTTTCAGCTCGCCCAGGCCTTGAAGGGCAAGATCGGGTTGCTGGCAAAGCTCATGGACTGTGTAAATTACTGTAGCAAATTTACTGAGAGCTTTTCCGCTGAAGTACATGCTGTCGAGGTTTGTTTGAGCGTCCATATCTTGATTTATTTCCGAGTGGGCTGTCTGGTTGATGGTGTTTAGTGCTGCAGCAGAGAGCCTTCTCACACTCCGTCTGGCTGGCGACCATGGCGCGAAGCCTATATCTGTTGGTAGATTTGGTTCCACTAGAGTCCAGCTATCTGCGATTATTGCGGTTGCCATACCTTTTGTGGTAGTCTGCAGATGAATCGATGTTTTGATGATTGGTATTCCTGTACTGAAAGATTGTACGTGATGCGGTAAGGCGTACATGAGGAGTCGATTTGGACCAGACGTCATACCGGCCTTGGTCCACTGAATGTTATACGTGCCAGTCGATCCAAGTGTAGAACCAGTAATGACAGCAGTAGTAGCGTAAATCCCAGCGGATCTGTCGTAGCTCATCTCACCAGCAGAACCGGCTGGATTCTTCGCAATCTGGATTATGCCCCTCCAACCAGGTAGGCCTTGTAGCAATGTGTTTGATACGAGGGATAACTGAGGGTTTTGCCCACTACTTGGCAGTGCGTAGAGGAGCCAGATCTTGCCATCTTCCAGCGTAATGCGGTATTTGAAGATGCCTGCGCGGGAAAAAGGCGTTGGAACCACGCTCCGAAACAACACACTACTCTGTACCGCAGGCTGTAGATTCGTATACACTCCAGTGACAAACCCCATGCCCTGAACCAGTGGGAAAGTTATCCTGGCGGATGATCCAGCTTGAGGTGACAAATTAGCGTTGGCGGATGATGCTTGCAAATTGTCTGTATTTAAGACTGTGGCGGGCCCTAGCTCAATCGCGGAAAGCATAATGGATTGTATGCCGATAGGATTTATGAAGTACTGGGCCGGCCGTCCAGATATTGCCTCACTCTGCGGCCCGTATGCCCTCTGGTCAGCATCGACATGGGATATGGCCATGCCCCAACTTCGAGCAATGCCGCTGCCCTTACTCCACGTGATAGAATATGGGTGTGTCCAGACGCCTTGGCTTTGGGAACCGAGGAAAAGATTTGCATAGAACTTATTCGTAGATATTGGATTTCTTTGAGGGGCCTACTCGTATCTTCGTGAGCAAGACGACGATAATTATAGACTCTTCACGTACAATACCAAGCCTAGGTGCTGGATGATCTCCTCTGGATGGAATTTGGCGAGGAGGTGCACCACTGGCAACGGGTTGAAAGATATCTGTCACTCCCATTTTGATTAGCAGTGGAGATCTTACCTTGAGTAGCGTCGCTATGTTAGTCTCATTCGAAGCATTCGCTGGTACACTCGGTAACCCTGCCGTTTGAGTTGATAGAGGGGACGTCAATGATACTGACGGTGCAATAAACGACGTAGGAAATGGTGGTAGTGATGGCCGTCCTTGCGTTTCAAGAATAGTAGGGAAAACCTGTATGACGGGATCAGTATCAATAATGCGTTCGCAGATCAAGATACGAGTGAAAGCAGATTCTGTACTGACCCCTTTTGTACCTGGCTCCGTTGTCGTAGTTGCGCTTTGTGGTGACACTTGAGTATAGGTGCTGTTTTTTGGCAAGAAATCATAGAATTTCCCTGTCGAGTGGAACCTGAGAAGGCTAGGTCTTGATTGACCTCGAGGTATGGCTTGAGCCGGACTAGACTCTATAGAGGTTAGCATCATCACAGAAATAGCAAGCTGCATCTGCAGATAAATCATATTATAATAGATTAAGGAGAATTTTCAAGAAAGAACAGTAATCTTTGACAGGTCTCGAGGTCAAGCTTCAGCAAATCTAAGATGAAAAATTTAGGGAACTTCTGTAGGATTGCAGGATTAAAAGAGCTTCAGCAGTATAGTCTTTAGATATATATAATTTCTGGAAACCTGTTCATGTGTGAAATTGTAGACAGCAGCGGAGAGTGGCAGATAGTAGGTGTTATTCTGAGGAGATGACAAGACGCTCAAGAAATATATAGTTATGAACATCATTCCTATAGCAGCTAAGGCAACGGAGACCACATGGATATAGGTTTCCAACCCAGATAAAGGGTAAAACCCACATTCCGGGTCTATGGGATGGAGTGACTCGTAGCAACGACCGTGGAATGTAGTTTGACCCTGGCGTGCCTGGGTGCTCGCCGTACGGTTCATGAGCGTCCTATAATGTCCATTGAAGTTCTTCAGTAATCGAGCCTCCTTTAGGCCTTTGTCGATACATCTATAATGCAGACAGCAGTTTTGTAAGTTCGTAAGGCTAGCCCTTTGATAAGGCGCGAAGCCATCCCAAATCCACATGGAAGAAGCTTTGAGGACTCGGTTTGGCTGCAAAGCTTGTGCGATAGTCGAGATGATTAGTTTTAATATTCCATACCCAAACTACCACTTAGTCTGGTAGTTGGGCCTGGCGTGTCTGGTTGTCGATCAATGTTTACCGACTATCTGCCACTCATGATCTATGACATGGTTGAGTACATCTAAATAGTAAATCGTAGGACAAAAGGAGCAAAGCTGGCTACTCCCTATTCTAGTCCCCGGTATACGATTTTCTAGCATCAACCGCCAGATTTGCCTTACGTTTGTAGACTTTCCCTAAACCATTTAAACAATCGGCTTAACCATCGGCGCGATGATGCCTTGTTTCATGAGTATTCTAGGCTTAGTTGCAGACTGGAAAGTCTCCTTTGTAGTCCACTCCGGCCCTACCGGCAGCCTTAAACTTCGTTCATACTGCTGTCTGTTCTCATACGGATGCGGCAGATTCGAAGCCAAATACTTCGCGTTCTTCTTTACCCTCTTCTCGTTGATAATGACTCTCTCCAATTTCGCATCCTTTCGCCTTCCCTGAGGGATACCCTCCTCTTTCTTTAGTAAGCGACCTTTATTACGCTTTAGTACTTTCTTGCTCACACCTTCTCCGGTCCAGTTACCCCACCCTGGGAGCGTGACATCGATGATTTTCTCGTCTTCATCGCGCATGATTTCTGCCTTTTCTTTTTCGAAGTCAGCGACTACTTCGTCGCCAGCGAAGGCTTTGCGGACGAGGTCTTGATTGCGTAAAACAAATGGTAGCCGACCCTTTTCTTCTTCTGCTTCGCTGTTATCGGCGTCAAGACTCTCCTTCGTCTCGGACATCTGAAGGCCTTTCCGGGCTCTCTCCTCGTTTCTGGCGCCTCTGAGTACTGAGCGTGGCTTGAGTTCAGTGACGATGGTATTCGTGGAGCTTGCTGGGAGAGTGTTGGTAATGATCGCAGGTGCTTGGGAGTCTTGCGCCTTGCGGTCGCGGTTGTTACTCCTCTTGGTGCTGCTGGACAGCCAGGGGTTCTCGCCGGCTGCTGAAATGGCCTCGTTTACCGGTGCCAAAGACTTCTTAGCGGAGTTTCGGCTGACAGAAGGCTTTTTCACGGGAATGCTTTTGCCTCTTGTATTTGCAGTGTCAACCACGATTTCGGAGTCTTCCTCCTCTGGATCCCCGAGAGCTATCATGTTCTCATTATCCGAATCGTTCTCCTCGAACTCACTCCTTCCTTCAGGCTGTACAACTTTCGCTTGCGATGGCTTCTTTCTCAATGGCCCATAACTTCTCCGTCCTGAGCCGTTTATCATATCTTCTTCGCTTGGGGTTCCCTCGCCAGCAAGTTCTCTACGCATATTCTCCACTTCGGTATCATTCACACTCTTACGTTTGGCTTCAGCGTTTCTCATGAATTTCATTGAAGTAAGAGACGATCCAGGGCCTTCCGCATCGAAACCCGGATTTAACCCGTTCTCGCTAAGCTGCTTTAGATGTTTGTCAAGCTTTTGCGCATTCCTTCGATCTCCATCTTCAAATCCATATTCCGCGACCTCTTCCTCAGAGTCCGTCTCAGATGATAAAGAGCTGTCTTCCTCGCCAGCCACCTCCTTTCCCTCGATTCTTTGTCTGAGCTCTTCTCCCCTTCTCGCCATCTCAGTCACTCCACTTCGTGCATCCTCATCCCAGGTTGCCCTTCCACTATCTTTGACACTCTTTGCCCATTTGCTCTCCCGATGCCGAGCGCCCATTCTTTCCTCTGCTCGACGCCTATCTTGCTTTTCCTGTTCACTCTCAGAGTTATCCATGCCAGCGGCAGCAAACGCATCCTTCTCTTGCTGGGCAGTCTTCTCCCTTTCTTTACGGTGTACACGACGGTAAGATTTGCTCTTAATCTTCTTAATCCTCTTAGCTCGGATTTCCTCCCGAAACAAGAGTTCTCGAGCTTGTCGCAATTCTGCTCTTCGTGCTTGCACCTCTTCGATTGGCATTTTCTTAGCTTCTAGCTCTTCAAACGCTCGTAGCTGATCTTCCTCGGATTTATTGTTATTAGGTGCAAGCCCGCTTTGTTGTAGAATATCTTGTATGGTACTTTCCAGATCTGTTATTGGCTGCGAACGAGAAGTAGGCAGTAAACGCTGGGTTCCTTGAGCCGCAAGTGCTTCTGAGTCTTGGAGTGGGAAAGAAAGATGTGCGGCTCTTCTATTGTGCTTCACAGTATCGATCCAGCGATTCAGGGTTTCTTTACTTTTCTCGTAAGCCGCTGTTCGGTCCAATCGATCTTGTTGCCTTTTAGCTAGGGGGACTCCAAGCTTCTTTGGTATGCCGATGCGTTTGCCAGGGGTTGTCGGATCATTGTTAGCAAGCAGTTTCAATGATTTCTTGAGTTGCGGGTCTGTGACAGATGGAAGAAGATCTGCGATTGTTAGTTTTTGTTTTGAGTTTAATCCATACTCAGATGGAGTAGTGGTCTCCTGGGCATTAGGAGCGGGCTTATGACGAGATGTGTGATATGAGTCTTGCTCGTTCATAGTAGACACGAGTTGTTGTAGGGACGCCAATCTCGCAGCGTTCGCAATGTTATCCTCATCTTCTGAGAAAGAAAGTACAGAATCTTCTTCTACTGAGGACTCGACGTCCGTACCACGATCTTCGCTGTCGGACAGACGAGCTTCACGTCGCTTCTGTCCTAGACCTTTTGATCTCCAAGATTCTTTTGCATCCTCATCGCTAGCATCAAGCATGGTCGCAAGATCGACGGCTCCGTCTCCACAGTCACCATTTCCCTCGGCCGAATCATTATTCCCATCGATGTCCTCATGCATATCGATCTCATGTGGCTCATCATACTCTGGGCGTTCGTCCGCGACTGTTTTGCGAGGCTTTTGCAGCGGCTTTTCAGCTGTGCTTCCACGGAAAGTAAAGGCGTCGAACTTTTCTCCATCACTATCGCCCATCGCCTCATCGCTGTCTAGATCACTGTCATCCTCGCTACCAACCTGTCCTAGTACCCACTCATTGCCGTCACTGTCACTTCCACGTTCGACCTCGTTGCCAAAGCGGTCCTTATCACCATCTCGTGGCTTCTTAGGCCTTTTGGGGCCATCCTCTTGTTCCGCGTCTTCTTGCGGAACTGCTCTCTTGCGCTTGACAGAGCTTGGTTCAATCTCACCAAGCCGACCCTGTCGGTGCTTTGTTCGCTGGGGATGCTGTTGCTCAGCAATGGCCAGAGCATTTAAAGAACGCTTGCCCGCCTTTTGTGCGCTCTTTTTGCTCTTTGATTGCTTAATTGGTCGCACTGTGGTCGACTGTCTACCCGCCATACTGTTATGTGGACATGAGATACGCAATTAAGTAGCCGAGCAACCAAGAAACGCCCGAAAGCGCAGCTTTCAACTACAATGTGTGTTTGTTCGGCTATCGAAAACCTTTGAGATTACCGGTAGGGATCCTTTGACGCTAGTCTATCCGCTCCTTCGGGCCTTTGACTTCAATTCCGTTCAAATCGCTTCCAATCTCTGCACACAGAGTGATACCAAACTTCTAGCTATGTTCAAGCCTACTCAACCACTCTTCCGTCGTCTTCGTCGCCTAGCACTCACTACAAAACAAGTCAATGGCGGGTACTACAAAGGCACTGGCTCCGGCTCAATGGGTTGGCATACCAAGCATGGAGGCTATATAATTGACTGGCGCAAGGTCCGGACATACGTTGTCCCCGAAAACTTGGAGAAGTTCAAAGTATTTGGACTGGATCCTCATACATACCAAATAGGGTGGATGCTAATGTTGACTCGTAGCTCACACCCTTTGTCACTCAGAACATGGCACGGTTACGAGGAGATTTTGCAGGGTATCCGGAGGGAGGATTTAGTGGAAATAGATATCTAGATCAATGGAAGGAGAAGAATGGAACAGATTGAAGAGTTGGATTTCGCGGATCTGGGTTCTTGTACCACCATCGAGTTTTTGGCCGGCTGTCGAACTGGCTGTTTCGAACACTATGTACACTCACTGTACGATTATGGGATTGATGGCACTGAATATCCTGCACCAATGCGAAGTAGCGGCATAGGGACGGCGCGCAGGAGTCATAGATCGTTCGATGACTTTTACTGGACTTGAATTACAGATCATCCCCGGAGACTCCTCGTCTTCCTGCATCGACTAAGGCATTATTCAATCATGTCTAGCCAGCTATATACGTGGGGAGATGTAATATAGTAGTAGAGGCAAGCCTCCGTCATGAAAGGATTCATTCCGGAGTTAAACTGATATATTCTTCACTCTGTGGATGAGATTTGGGTTGGATAATTATACCCTTTTAAGAAATCATACCATATTTCATACGCAACAATTGCAGTGTATCCGTTTGCTTTATATGAGACCATCATATTCGCTGCACCAATCTTCAAAAATCGGTCATACAGTGTCGTACCGACCACCCCCTTCCCCCTGCAAAGCGGGAGAGCGGCGAACTTATTTTGACGTTTCCCCGATAGGCGAGATCTGATAGCCATCCGTCGAAGCTTCTTCAACATTTCGCCATCCTCGTCACTTACTCATTCGCCTCGCTCCTTTTCGCACTTCAGTATGTATTTACCGGGCGATCAACTCACCTAAGTTATATCTACCCATCGCCTCTCGCGGATTGCACCAACAATGTTTCCATCCTTCACTGGCAGTGCCCGGCCGCGTCGACAAGTAAACCTCTCGGGCCGGAATGCCAATCCTTTCGCTGCGGTTTCCGGTTCTCGACTGCCAAGCTCATCTCAAAGTGCACAAAATGCTCTTACACAAGCGCAGCACGAGCGGCTAATGAGGCAGCAAGAGAGGGAACGACCGCCTGCGGCGACGGCAATCCAAAGAATCTGGAGAGGACATAAAGCTCGCGAAGAAGCTAGGAACCGCTGGAGACGAGAATGGGATTTTATGGAAGCGCAGGATCAAGAGAACGGCCCTGGTGGGTCAGGGCCAGGCCTGTTACCAAATCCATACAAATCCGAGCAGCACTGTCTGGGCCAACTTCGACTACTTGTACAGTTTGCTTCTCCGAAGGACCAGGAAGACATAGGAAGACTGCACTTGTTTGCGATCCGGTATTTTGAGTCATTACGGACCTTACCCTCAGCATGCTCAGCAGATGTCTGGACATATCCTCTTTTACGCCTTGCTAAGTTTGTCATTGCCACTCTGAAGCAAAGCAAGATCTCCGCATTATCTCCAACGATTTCCAGTGATCTTTTAAAACTGTTAGTGTCGCTAACTGGTGCTATACCAGAACAATTATCTTCCTACTCTGTGCAGTACTACCAAGCTCTGACGGCTTTAGTCACCTCCCATGGTCTGGCTTCGAACAAACAATACGATCAAGGTTTGTTGGGGTCAGCCACTCTTGGTCTGGTGCAGTCCATCACAGCAAGAACCATCACTGTATACGAGAGTTTTGCTCGCGAGTTCCTTATTTTACCAGACCTCCCCATGGTTTTCGGCAACCTGAAAATCCTTGAAGATGGTCTTAACTATAAGTTGTTGGCAACTGCACTTAACGACCTACTTTATCCCATTTCAGGGAAGAGTCTTGTAGAACTCAGAAACCGAGAGGAGCTTCTCTGGCTGCTAGCATACTTCATTCACTTCCGTCGGTGCGCGCATAACCTTGATGGTACTTCGACCGAGACACCGGACAGTCTATACATTAATGTAGTGTCAAAGCTTATATCGTACTTGGCGGACGATATTGGGACGCGCGTGGATACGTCTAAAGTGTCGTCCTTGGTAGAGCACGACGCCCCTGAATCGACACACCGTCCTATTACACCCTTACCCAACTTTGTACGCAACGAAATTCTTACATTAGTTAGCCAAAAGAGCGTCAGTAGCCTTCTGGCTCACTTGGAAATTGCTCCTGCCACCGTGGATAAGGTATCAGATGCTTCGAGTCAAGCATCTTCCCTTGCTAGTTACGCCTTGACTTTACTTAGGACATTTCCTACCAAACGTGACGAAATATGTATGTGGCTGTATCGAGGGTCTACCTTCAGACAATCTGGAGATAAGCTTCCGGCTATAAAATACTTTTACCAGGCCTCCAGTGCGACTAAGATCTACAGCTTGATCAAGAAAGACCCTCGGGAAGCGATAGCCCTACTAAGAGCAGACACGGCTAGAAAGCCTTCAAGTAGGTTTGGGCCACAGCTAACATCGCAATCATTACCATCCGAGTCAAGGAACCAGCAATGGCGTGTTATTCTCCTTTTTTTGGAGCTTTACACGGTCATTTTGAGGCTTATGGACGACGAAGAATTTCTTTCTGGTGATTCTCCTTCCAATACTATGCAGTCATGGACGCGACAGAGTGCTTTACCCCTCGATCAAGTCAAAGACCTTACAGTATTCCTCAAAAATCTAACTTTCACGATGTACTGGAACACTACAGAGATAGCTAGCGTTGAGGAACCAGAGACCCAGAACAGCCTCGCCGAATATTTTAGCGGGAAAAATGGAGCAGCAGCTGAGAGCCGTCAAGACCAGCTTTCAACGAAGATTGAGGGAACGGTCATAGGTGGCGTAAGTGGTATGACATTAAGTTATACCAAAGGCATAGTGACTGGTCTACTGCGAATGATTTACGAACGGGAGTAAGTAATCTTGTATGTAATAGTCGCGAACTGTAATGCTGACTCGAATCTAGTTCGCGGCGAAAGTTCCTTCCCAGTGATCATTGGCTCATGACCAAGTGGTTCGAAATGGACAAGTTTATCTCTGCTGTGGTAGCTGAAGAGGAACAGAAGCATAGAATCGAGGAATCTTACGGTGATGGTGCAGAAGAGAGCCAAATGGATAAAGATGAAGAAGAGGAGACAAACAACGTCAATCTCGTTGGAACCTCACGGACACAGCAAGTCAGGAACATTGAGCGTTTAAAAAGACGGCAACGAAAAGCATCAAGGCGGAAATACCTTGAATCTGTTACACCTCGTCTTGAAATCCTACAGAACATGCCTTTCTTCATCCCTTTTGCGACCCGTGTGCAGATCTTTCGCGAATTTGTACGGCTGGACCAGATACGAAGGAGGGGCTCTGCAGATGCTGATGAGTGGAGATTTCGAATGATGAACTCTGGTCCTTCGGGTGGAGATATGAGCAGGCATCGTGCCAAAGTTCGACGAGAGAACATCTTCGATGACGCGTATGAGCAATTTTTCCAGCTCGGTGAAGGGCTCAAGGAGCCTATTCAGATTAAATTTGTGGACAAATTCGATACGGTTGAGGAAGGTATAGACGGTGGTGGTGTTACGAAAGAGTTTCTAACAAGTGTGACAAGTGAAGCCTTCAGTCCCAATAATGGTTTGAACTTGTTCGTTGAGAACGATCAGCATTTACTCTACCCTAACCCGTCAGCTATAGAAGAGCGAGAAGATCTGCTCCAGCAAGCAGGAGTCAAAAGAGGCTCGGCAGAATGGAATCAATCTATCAGAGATCTGTTGCAGAGATATGAGTTCCTTGGACGAATCGTTGGAAAATGCTTATACGAAGGCATACTAGTCGACATACATTTTGCTGGATTCTTTCTACTCAAATGGGCTCTAACTGGAGGTAATGGGTCAGCAACCAAGGAATCAGGGTATCGTGCCAATCTTAACGACATTCGTGATCTTGACGAAAGCCTATTCCAAGGACTTGTAAGTACAAAACCCCACTACCCGACAAGCACCCCCTAACAACATTACAGCTCCAACTCAAGAACTATCCCGGCAACGTCGAAGACTTCTCCCTCGACTTCACCGTCACCGACACCCTCTCCTCCACCACCCCAACCAAAACCATCACCCATAACCTCCGCCCCAACGGCGCCCAACTCTCCGTCACAAACGCAAATCGCCTTATCTACATCTCAGATCTCGCCCGTCATCGCCTGCAAATCCAGCCCTGGAAGCAGACACACGCTTTCATGCAAGGCCTCGGCAAAATAATCTCCCCCTCCTGGCTCTCCATGTTCAACCAGAACGAACTTCAAACCCTTATTGGCGGCGACAGCTCCGAAATCGATATTGCAGATTTGCGTAAGAACACGCAGTACGGCGGCGTCTACGCCATTGGCGACGACGGGCTGGAGCACCCGAGCGTGCGACTTTTCTGGCGAGCGATGCAATCCTTCTCCGACGTCGACAAAAGGAAGGTGCTGAAATTTGTAACATCCACGCCTCGCGCACCACTCCTGGGCTTCAACCAGCTGAACCCGCGATTCAGTATCCGAGACAGCGGGAATGATCAGACACGCTTGCCGAGTACGAGCACGTGCGTAAATCTGCTGAAATTGCCGGTTTACAGTAATGTAGAGACGTTGAAGGATAGGCTATTGTACAGTGTCAATGCTGGAGCGGGATTCAATCTCAGCTAAGGCGGGTTAATATTCCTCTTCTTCGGTTAGCGAGCTCTTTTCTTGTCTTTTGTACGTTGTGATTAAGCGGCATTATGATTTGGGACGGGTTGCATGAGCGTGGGGCTAGGGGTTGCGAACACGTTCTGTCAAGACGTTCAATGGAGAAACGATGCAAATGTTTACCGTTCTCCGGAATCAGAGGTTGATATAGGCACTGTGGTTGAACAAATGGTCATCTAAAGTTGACCTCCGATCCTCTGAGCGCTTTGTTCATTCGCGAAAAAACCCCATTCAGCGCAGCAGCAATGCTCAGCATGTGCCCAGCATCCATTTCAGTACTCAGACTTCGAGCGAAAGAGTGTTTGGGCATGAATTACATGCAGGGAGCGAACTCTTGCTGAATGTAACTAATGAAACCCTCCAACAGAACTGAATTGAAGAATCATACAAACTCGTCTGATCAGATCCACACAGTGACCGCATGCTGCAACAATGGGCTCTTCGCTCCGACGCTCATACGACAGCTCAAGATATCAGAATCGACAGACAACAATTGAACAAAGAAAGAAGGCGTCGGGAAATGAAGTCCTTTAGTACAGCAATGACATACAAAGAGCAAGGACCATCGTTAACGGCGTGGTTAGCAAGTGTGTCCACTTCAGCGTTACACACACTCGACTACTCAACCTCTCGGCTGCTTCAAAAGATATTGGCACTGTCGTTAAACGCCGCGGTCTTGACACCGCTTAAAAGGTTTGGCTGCAGCTGTAAGCGAGCGCAGGGAAGGGGATGAGCTTGACATATGTATCACTCACTCAGCCACGCGCCCTCTCGAGTACCATTCTCAGGTGCAAACCCCCTATGTTGGCTATTGTTATTATCATTATCCAGAAATGCATCATAGGCTTTGATCCCTCGTCTTGGGGCATACTCCGCCCCCAATCAGAGCATCGAGAACGAGTTTCGGATAAATTCAGCTGCACAATAGGCTAAAACAAGAAAGGCTCTATGAAAGAAGGCCACTACTCATTCCATTATGGTACACATGTCGTGTCTCCCTCTCCAACAATCTTGTCCCCCAAACCAGAAAATTCCACGGCATGACAGACGCTCCACCCACAACGTCATCTGAGCAAACCCCACCGTTAGACTCCCCCTTCCCCCTCCACCCCACAAGCACGTCTCACTCACAACCCTCCCACCCCCAGCGAGACCCACCCCCTAGCAACCATCCGCATCGCCCTGAGCGCCTCCACTCCCACCATCTCCCTCTCAGACTCCGACATCACCCCCCCCTTCCACCTCATCACCACCGCCACTATAAAATCCAGCACCAACCCCACATCACCCACAACTCTGAAATCAAGCGCCTACCCCCAAACAGTCAACGCCCGATCAACCCCCACCCCTGGCATGGCCCCGGGGCTCGCCTCCCCCGCCATCAGCGGCCATGCTATCGGCATGCTGACAAAGAAGGGGGGGCCGGGGACGACAGTCGCGTGGAGGCATCCCGACTATTCGCCGTTGGTTAATGCCACCTTGTTCTCATATCTCGAGGGCAGATCGACGCTAAGACGTTTCTCTGGGCGTAGCTATCATGATCTTCAAAGCTTGATCAGCATCTGTAATTGGGCGTTGGCTCTCGCTGGAGCACGCAGCGGATCCCCAATTCTTGATACCCGATTAATGCTAACATGGGTCTTGGGATGAATATTTTCAGCAAAGGCTTTCTGACTCACAGGGTCCGGACGGATCTGTGGTCATGGGAAGAACAGGTGGGAGTCTTTTAGCCCTAGCGCTTGTGGAAGGTTGAGCAGGTGCGCTGGTTCGGCGATTGCGTTGGACCGAGCCCGTTCAGTTCGGTTAGTATCCTGACGGACACTCGTCTGGTGCTTTGTACACTGCCTCGTTACGAAACTCTGATCCCTTCGACTGCTAGCCCCAGAAGGGCCGCGTCGTGGATAGGAGGGTTCTTTCTTGGGGATCGCGCATCGCTGGTCAGTCATGTAAGCGTCTCACGGCCAAACCTCTCTAGCAAAAACCTGGGAGCCGTTGATGCCAATCCTAGAGGACTAATGTTTCAGGACATCATGGGAACCACCCCCCTGCTTTTGTAGACTACCTGGTAGAAAAAAAATTGCAGCCTCATGGCTCAGTCGCCCTTGATAGTTTTCTCTTCATCCACTCCCAGTGTTGTCTCGAGCTGCAAATGTTGATGGCGGAGATACAACCATAACCGCCACATCCCAACGACTACAAGGGTCAAGGGGACTGTGACTGCCCAGTAGACCCAAAAGGCGCTGGAGACCTGCACTGGGGAGGATTGAAAGTTAAACATAGTAGTGCTAAAGAGGGAAGCGACGAATGTGCCGGGCAGGAAGATGGTGGTGAGGATCGCTAGAATTGTAAGCTAGGTTCGATGTGGAGACAAAATGATTGAATCTTGAGGGAAGTAAGTAAGAAAGATATACCAATAGTCTTCATAGCATAACTATCCCTTTTGCTCGCCTCAGCAATATCCTTTGACGCTATCGCTATATGATGCATAGCTCTGCTATCCGCTGCCATTTGCTGAGAAATTGTTCGATTCCACCTGTTTTCTTCTTGCGAGAGAAGGTTATATGCCTTGAAGAAATCAGTTACGAGTCAAACTGGGGACTGAGATTGTCACTCACCACATTTAGATTGATATCAATCTGTTTCTGAAGACATTCTATATCGAACTTTCGGTCCTCGCATCGGGTCTGTAAAGCTTCTAGGTCACTTATGATGTGAGTGAATTGTCCGAGTAAGGGTGACCATGGCTGCTTCACAGAGCTCAAGCCTGTTGTAAGGGGCTGTTCTGCGCCGTCATCCGTGTACTGATCCGAAGCAGCCTCCGCATTTTTCATTCCCTCTACCAGGTCACGCATTGATTGATTCTTACTACCATTGTTATTGTTAACCGTACAGCACGAAGCAAGAATCACTCTTGCCAGGCTTTGCATGTAGACATTTCCCATCTGAATTGCACGCAGATCCGAGCTAAGCTGGTTCAACTCAATACTGAGGTTTCCCATGCTCAAGGCAACATTGGTGCTGATCTTCTGCTGCAGCACTTTCAGATTTTCGATGCTTTTGTTGATGAACATGCCATCTTCCTCCGAGAAGCGATCCAGTATCGCTGCAATCAGCATGAAAGGGTGGATGACAATTGAGGGAGCTGCATTCTCCGTCTTCAAAACGGTAGACTCTGCCTTGGTCAATTTGACGAAAACATCCGAAAGTTGAGATTCTGAAAGCCCAAGGACAAGGGCGTTCATCTGTCCAGTGTGAGGATACTGAGGAAGGTCTTCAAATTTGCCCTTGAACCAGGCTGCAAGTGCAAATTCCCCTCTGTAGAGATTTGGAAATTTCAACTGGTAGCCTGTGACAGAATATTAATTAGAAACCCCATGTACTGATTCGGGTTTACCTAGCCCCGAAAAAAGAGCTATATCTTACAGAATCCATCATTAAACTCATAGCCATGGTAGTCAGGAAGCGACTTATACAGAGTAGACCGGAAATTCCGATCAATGCTCAGGAAGTCGAGAATCCTTCCAAAGGGTGACCCTCCGCCGCTTGACGTAAGAGGGACCTTCTCAGGCTCAGTAGGCTCTTCGTCAGGTTTCATTGCTACGCTGCGAAGCATCAACAACTTTATCGTTCCGACGAGTGCACCGAAGCCATCAAGACAATCTCACAGCAAAACGACATGACCAGGAAGCAGATCCCTCTCTTCCGTATCTCTTAACTTCTTCAACGCAATCTCACTCGATAATTCTCTAGCCCACCGAACCGCTAGAGAGTCTGGTGGCTGAGCCGGACGTTTCTTTGGGATTTCGCTCTCCAAAGTTGTCTAGGTAAGCAATTTTCCAGTTGTACATTGTGTCAAACAGATTACTAAGATATCAATCGAATAGTGGCTTACAGGATCATTCTGCCATATCCGAATGAAATCGTAAGAAGGCGGTCCAATCTCAGTCACATCGGAGAAATCACGGCTCCAGCAACTCCAGGCCCAGGCTCGTGATACGTCCCAGTCGTCCTCGCTGTCAGGGAGGATAGTTGTAGCAGTCATTTTAGAGGTCAAATATCGTTTCGATCATAGCTTAGATAGCCAATGCTGCTGATTCAGAGCAGTTCAGCTTTGGGAGTCAGGGGTTGGATATCCGCTTGTTTCTTCAGCGGAGGTTGATTGCCTGATATCAACATCGAGGTCGCCACATCCAAATGAAAAAGCAACACGTTTTCCATTTCTTCGAAGCGCCAAACCCTGAACCCTGAAACGCGGAAAGTCCAAATCGAGCACGCCTGCACGGGCCACCAGGATCTCGGCGGAATCATCCCTCCGACTCTCCGAAAATCAATGTTCAATGTCGTCACTCCAACCCTCAGCTCTCCCAACATGTGAACACTCATCCCAATCATAAAGCTCACTGCACCGCTCACCCACTACTTGAATCCCTCAACCTACCTCCACCCCCTCACTTCCACCATGCCCCTCCTCTCCACCCTCCTCCACGCCACCACCTTCCGCACCCCCTTCCTCAGCACCTTCCTCCCCTCCATCACCCTCGCTTACACCCTCCAAGGCCTCACCGCCCTCCCCTCCATCGCGGCCCAATCCGAGCGTTTCTACGACCTCTCCGGCTCTCTCACCTACCTCTCCTGCACTGCTTTGTCCCTCTACCTGCCCACCCTCCGCGCCCGCGCTGCCGCATCCGCTGCCGGGCATGCAAAACCCGCGTGGCCGAGTATCCTGGGGGCGCTGATGGGAAGGGCTGGCGCGGGTGTGAATTGGAGGCAGGTGATGCTGAGTGCGGCGGTGAGCATATGGGCGACAAGGCTGGGGAGCTATCTGTTCCGGCGGATCTCGCAGGACGGGCATGATTCGCGGTTCGATTCGATTCGGAGCTCACCCCTAAAATTCGGCGGCGCCTTTTTCGCGCAAGCAACATGGGTAACTCTCTGCCTCATGCCCGTCCTCGCCCTTAACTCCATCCCCGCAACCCTCAGCACCCTCCCGGCCTCAATCGCTCTGACCGATATCCTGGGGATACTACTCTACGTTGGCGGTCTCAGCTTCGAAGTCATCGCCGACCGACAAAAAGACAAATGGGTGCAGGAGAAAAAAACCAAGAAACACAACGAAGACTTCCTCACCCGCGGCCTCTGGAGCAAATCCCGCCACCCCAACTACTTCGGCGAAGCCACCCTCTGGACCGGCATGGCCGTCGTGGCCGGCGGCGTTCTCGTCCGAAACGTCGGCCAAGTAGGCATGGGTCTCAGCGGAGGCATAAGTGGCCGCATCCTAGGCCTCTCAATGGCAGCAATCAGCCCCGCATTCGTAACGTTCCTCCTCCTCAAAGTCAGCGGCGTGCCCATGAGCGAGGGCAAGTACGACAAGCGGTACGGGGAGCGGAAGGACTACCAGAAGTGGAAGCGGGAGACGCCAATGTTTGTGCCGAAGTGGTGATGTCGATACTTTGTTTGGGGGGGGGGATGCAGAATGTCGATACTCAGTAAACACTGGAAGCCAGATAGGCTAGAAGCGACCAGCTTTCAGACTACGTACATCGAGTAGCAATTTAGCTACCAAGATAATGCATATTGATCAACTCCGCTATGCACAATGAATTGAACCAGTTGCAACAGCGATAGTACTACCATAGAACACAACCTGTCCCTTGGTCCATCTAGACATCTCTAAAAGACCAATCAGTTGTTCATTGACTTTTCACACCCGTTGATGACGATGGGGGGGATAGTAGGGGCTGAAATTGGGAGAAATTCTGTAGGATTTTTCGCTCTTGGGATGGGGGCGGTGCTGCTTGTCGGACCCTCTTACTGTAGTACCATTGTCAATTCTAAAAGACTCGTTCTTATCAATTACAAAAGAAAGCCCACCCATATCATTTTTCTTAGGCAATCAAGAACCTCAATCGTCATACGCCTTATGCCGGAAGTATGTACACAGAAGCTCACACCCTCGGAGCATAACTTCAACCAGGCCACCAAGCGCGACGACGAATTCTGACCCTTTTCGCTGAGAAAAACTACCTTTTGTACAAGGGCTATGTGTGAGCCACGTAAGTGCATAAGCGGTTCGAGTTCCAATCCGAAACGCCACCAAAGAAATCCGTTCACGAGCCTTTCGAGAACAAATCCCAAACAGTTGCCCCAGCACTTCCTGCATCATCTGGGTAAACGTAAAACGCCAGGGCAATGATGATGTACATGCCAAGTAACATTGCCCCTTCGAGGTAATTCGATTTGCCATCCTAGGTCCCTGTTAGTCACAGATGCGGCGAGTCAGGGGGATCAGCGTACGGCAATCAGGTAGTTCGTAATGAGCACGCTCAGGAAGAAGACCACCGTCTCAAAAGCCTCAAAGCGCAACGTCATCGGCTTGCCAATAATCCACCCAAGAATAACTAGGAAAGGCGTGACAAGGAGCGCGATTTGCATGCTGCTTCCAATGGCGACTCCGATAGCGAGATCCATCTTGTTTCTCATCGAGACTACTACCGCTGTAACGTGCTCTGCCGCGTTGCCGACGATTGGGAGAAGAATTAGGCCGATAAACGTTTTGCTGATACTGGCCGTCTCGACAATCGAGTCGATACTATCAACGAGGAACTCGGCACAGACCGCAACCCCAATTGTGATGACCACTAGTGCTGCGCCAGCGGCCCAGGGAGTTAAGGTGGGTTCCTCTTGGTCCTCCTCGCTCTCAGCCCCTTGCTCCTCGTCGAAGAGATCCTGGTGAGTTTTGAGTTGAAAGAAGAGGTAAAGAACGTAAAGGATTAAGAGGATGACAGCGGTGCCATGCGAAAGATCAAGAACATTTTTTTCTTTGTCCTCAGAGGTACCTGATTGCTTCATTGCTGCATATAGGGTTGCTGGGATGATCAAGGAAGCCGATGATACTGCCATAAGAGAGGACATGGTTGACGCGACACTATCAGATCTTCGAGTTAGCACTGCTCTTTTAGAATAGACCAATTTTTTCTTATTACGTGGAATTGAAATGTTGCTCGTGGTACTTGATGCCTCCGGCAAAGAAACAGCAGCCAAGAACCAAGAGGATGTTCGATAGGATAGATCCTAGCATGCTAGCCTGCACGATTCGAATCTGTCCCTGTTTCAATGCCACAATACTAACCTGTGCCCTTGGTCAGCAGCCATGTTCCTGGATTAAAATTTGCTAAGCTCACAATGAGTTCCACAGCATTCCCAAAAGTTGCATTGAGCAGTCCACCTAGTGTCTGTCCCACTTTTCGTGATATTTCTTCAGTCGCAAAACTCAGTAGTCCAGCCAAGGGGATAATGGCGAAAAAATTTAGGATGAAGACCACAGTGGGATTCCATCCAAGCGCGCCAGATATTATACCCAGCGGAACAAACACCAAGAACACGTTGGCCCAACTGCAAACTAGCATTCTGTAGGTGGCAGATCCGACATTGTATGCAGCGCTCGCCGGGTAGCGGACCCATGGCCTGTCGTCCTTTTGGAGAGGATGCCTTTGGAAATGCTCGATCGGATGCCGTAGGAGCGAAGTGTGTTCTGTGATTGGCTCTAAGCGGCCGTTGCTGTCCTCTCGGTGCACGTCATTGCTCTGCATCCGGAGCGATCTGTCGTGAGAAGCAGTCCGTCTGAAACGAGAGGGCAATTTCGAGGCAGCTATTTGTTCCATCGTAGTGAAGAGTTAGCATTCATGAACAGAACAGGCAGTGGCGTAGTTCTTTATGGATTCTCGGAAGTGCAGGATGTGGGAAGGATGTAGTGAATCGCCAAGGCCATAACATCGTCCATGCGCAGTCAGAGGCAAACTAGACAGGTTTGAGGCACTTACACATAATCGCCAAGAATACCAAGATTACCAAGAGTACCAAGAGTACCAAGAGTCTTTCAGTTGAACAAAGGCGGGCAGATGCGCTTGGCACGCGAGATGTTTTGGTTGCGGACAGCGGAACAAAGGATCCTTAATTGGATATTGCGTACTGCAACCGGTATCAAACGATCAATTGAAGTCGGTCACCAGAGAGTAAGTATCAATTGTTATGAGGGTAGAATACCTCCGTCCTCGGTCCTGTGTAGAGAAGGATGATTGATGGTATGCGTGCGGTGGAGTACACAATGCTGAGAGACCGCGGAGGCACTTTCTTGGACGGCAGTCGGCCAATGCTAGAATATTGGCTTACTTCAGTATCGTTATTCACGACGGGATGACGGTGATCATCCTGGTAAGGTGCTACGTACTCTAATGGGGCTGTGTAAGTCTTGGCACTTGGCAACTCTAATGCCACAGGCATGTCAAATCAAATCATATCAATCCATCTGATAACTTCGTACCAAGTATACACACTCCGAAGCTTGTCATCAACTACGAACTAGGTGTCTTATGCTACAGGGGGTGTGTAATGTCAAGTGGGCAATAACCGCTCTTCGTAGAGATGTCGAAACGGACAGTGAAACTCATCTTGTTCCGGAAACAATACAAGCACTGACTCGAAAGGTCATTGTAAAGCTGATGCGAACCAGAAGAAATGGACAAAAGGGACACTTGAAGTCGATCCATCTTGGATTTCTATACTCAAAGTGTCAATCAATCCAAAAGTCTACCTCGTCATCACCTTTCAACTCACCAACTTCTCCCTTATCTGGAGTTCATGATGAGATGTAGAGCAAGAAGTGTTGTCCCGTCAATGCTGGGGCTGAATGAAGAAAATCCAATGAAAGCATTTGAATCGAAAGGGACCATGTCACACACGTGAGCTGTATCGGTACATGGGCTTGTTGTGCAGTCGGTTTTGTGGTATACGATAATGGCTAAGGGAGCCTTTAGGGGCTGAGGCGGCGTGGTTTACTCCGGAATAGATGGGCAGACTCTTGAAAGGAGGGAACAGAGGCCGATGCAATTAGGACAAAGATGCCTTTGGGGACGGGTGTTTGTCTCATTGTGATGTTGGAAGGGATGAAATTAACGTACGCTACCCTTCGTGATGTCCAATTCGGTGTCGTCAACTAAGAATTCAAAATTGGTAAAGGAAGCTAATCGTGCAAAGATAGTGTTCAGGCGGGTGCCCAAAATACCTGCAGTGTTGAGACCACATGCTGGCGTTGTCAAGACCGGTGCTCGAGCCTGTGGGACCGAGTGGATTGAAAGCAGTACCGAGTTGATTATAGAGTACCTGCATCTTGCGACCAGGAAACACCTACGTATCCAACTGCTGCTCACGCATCTGGTGATAAGAAAAGTGGTTGCACCATTTTTGTTGAGAGGGAGGATGCTGATCTGAAGAGGTCGAATAAAAACACTGCAACCCTCTCAGAGCAAAAAGAGCCGTAATCATGGATTCGCTTCTACATGCCGACGATAGTGCTTGATCAAACTAGGGCTTACTCTTCTCAATCGAGGGCTCGAGGTGAGAGGCTGTGTTAGATCGAATGTAGCAAGCAATGACCACCCCGGGTAATACATCGGTAAAAATGCCGCAATAATTATCTTCAAACGTAGTGAAATCTCATGGACATCTTCGAACAATTCTGCGGTAGATAGGCCTAATAGCCAACACTGTCTCCATCTGCGATTCTTGCTACCTTGTGCTCACTGCTTGAAATGTTATTATCTATCGCATTGTGCGAAGTACCTCAAGCATCACTCTGACCACAGGTGGACACCGCATTGTGGTGTTGCATCTGAATCGGCCACGATACTAATTTGAGTTGGGTAAATCAAAATCACTTAGCTGACGTTGTTCATAAAGATACTACTCACTGGAACCTTAGGTGTTTCACAACGCCTTGCTTAAAGCATGATGACATCTCTTCATTTGCCTTTTACACTCACATGCGGCACGTCAGTGTCAGGCAATTAAAAGTCAGTATCAGCTGTGTTGTACAGCATGTCGTCTTCTTGGTGGTTGTCTGTGTCGGTTAGTCTGACTCATTTGTATGTTGAGGTGTTTGAGGATACGACATTTGGGTTGGGACGGCTGGTATCGTAAGGAAAAGGTAAGAAAAATGTATCATACAAACCGTATGCATTAAAATGATGAACAGCTCAATGACGAGCTTAATAATGTCATGAGAATGGGGGTACGGCGGTTAGAGCAGTATAGAAGAGATGGTGGTTTTATAGAATGGTGTTCGAATTTGAGGAGTAAAGTGGTTGACAGTTGATAGTTGAAAGATGTGGTATTGCCGTGTCTAGGGGCATATGGAAGATGGTGGGACGAGTTATCGCCCTTGCTCAGCAGAGGCTAATTCTCTTGGTATACGAGGGCACAAGGGTAGAAAGGCATATAGATATATTTGACTGAACTATCTAGTAGGTAGAGCATACGGGATGAAGAAGGAAGGAAAGAAGTGGGCGAAGGGTAAATACCCATCCACTAGCGCCGGATAAATGCGGAGATTACTAACCACAGGGGTAACAGTACCGTTCCCTGTTTCCAACATTTCCAACAAATTCGTCAGCCAAAAAGCTTGGAGCCTATGGACGCATCACGTGTGTAACATGTTTTCAGTATTCGTATTCGAAAGAGCAATCCTAAGCTCTCTGGAGACTGACAGTAGTGATATGAACAGAAAATGCCAAAATGTTTTAGATACGGACGGTCAATGCTCAATTGACGCGCGGATGTTCTCGAGCCTTGTTTCTTGAACGAGCAAAAAAAAAGCATTTCCTGTTTCTGCAATTGCTATTCTGCTGTTTTTAGGGATCGCATGCGCCTGTTTCGTCGCAGGATATGCTTGACCACAGCTTTGTTAACGCATCGTCAAAGTCTCTGGAAGAGATTATTTCGAACCTAAAGACAATTCCAACGCAGAAGACTTCTCATTCGTACGCAACAAAGCTCGAGCAATTAAGTCTTCGATTGCAAGTCTCCCCAGGCTGTTTTACCCAAGACAAGTCGGAGTCCGCTCGACTAGCAACCAAAAATCCGTATGCACTTAAACTGGACATAAGATTCCAACGTTCTAGCGACAAAAAGCGAAGAAACGTAGCTTGTCCGGCCAGGCAAACTTGTGGGGAGTTCATCGAAATGCCGAGGCAGAGATCTTTCGATGGGCGTTTGAAAATTTCCTAGTGGCATTTCTCCACCCGTCAGCAAGTATGAACCACGAGTAGTACCCAATTCACGATGTTGCCATCTGTGAAGCTGATTTCCACATCAATGCCGTCTATTTAGGATTGACACTACCGTTTCACGATGTGTTCGGTTAGTACACTTCTCATGTTCATCAAGGTGGTAGAAGTTCGCCAATCTAAAATTGCAGGATATTACGGGAAACGCCTGAGTCCTTGAACAATGAGCATGAATCTGAAATGTTTCGAAAAACGAGATCTAGGCATCATCGACAAAGATGAACTTACCTTTGCCAAGTCCACGCGCTTTGGCTGATGTTTGACCGGACTAGGAAACGTATTACGCTTCTTGCAGGCTAATCGAATACTGGGATTCGACAGATCGATGACAGTGTAAGATTGACAGCGGGAAGACCAAAGACGCTCAACTCTTTTGACTGGCAGAAGACATGATTGCTTGATCTCAGGAAGACATGACCATTCCAGAATCCAAGGAGTTCAAGATGAGAAACGAACAACAGGGAATTTGACGTTGAAAAACCCAAGGTTGGTAGCTGAACAACTATGGTTTGAAAGAACATGCCATTGCTGGAAATCCAAAACTAATTGTGTAATCTTTAGCTGCTGTTTAGGCCCCCAACACCCTATCGGCATGGCCATTGCGATGTTTTAATTCTAGACTTATTATTGTTGTAGTTGTGATGATTGTTGTAGCAGTTCTGCAGCTTTCTGTTAGGGTTATCAAACCGAGTCATCTGATCGGCCTCACGCCACAGTTTCGAAATGGTGTGAAAGGCTGATCCTTCTAATGGCCTCTCAAGTAGAGTAACAGAGAAGACAGAGGATTGGAGACAGGCGCGAGAGCGGCGTGTCGCTACAGGATCCGATTCGTTAGTCGTAGCACCGCTACTATGCACCGTAGTTGAAGGTCGAGTTAATCCTAACGTGTAACTAGGCTTGTTGCCACGAGGTTTTCGTACTTTTCACGGTTTCCCGACGTGACAGGCGGAACATCGCTAAGCTTCATTATTCTTTCATGCGTCTAACATCATAACACGGGACGAAACGAACGACCCCCACCCCAAGTTTCACATTTTGGCCGGAACCTTGAACCACTCCAGCCATGCAGATTGCATCGTCCGATCGATGTATTTCAAGTGCCTTGCTTGATCCAAGAAAACTGTACAGGACCAATCACGGAGCCTTGAGTCTAATGGGGAAGTTGGTGGAGGAGTATCACAGTGGCCGTACTATCAATATTGTGCGTCTCACCGGCGCAGTAGAGCGGTGAGCGCACAGTGCAAAAACATCCCGGGTGGGCGCATTATCTCCAAGACCTGCAACTCTTCGTGATATGTATTGGAGCTCAAAGCAGCTCTAGATAACAGTTGTGCCCGCGGTATCCAACCTCGCGAAGCCTTGGCTGTGAGCGACACTGGGAGAGAAGAAGGTAGAACAAAAGTTCAAAACATGCAATTACCCTTACCAACCAGAATTAATCCAACCACACATCACGGCTGCCAGCAGTCGAATCCTCCATTCGTGCAGCACATGATAAGACCAAATGCGACAAACGATAAGCTTGGAGGCAGCGTAGGGCCATCCGCAAGACTTGCATATTCGTGACCTCTCGGAGAATTTCAAAGAAATCGGATTCGAAGGCGATGTTAATTAATAGCTCGGGATCTAGACGGTTGGAGCGCATAATCGTATAGTCTGTATCCGGAGCTTGGTAAAGCTTGTTCTGCTATCAGCCCCAAAGGATTGACAGACAATTCACACTTGAACTACTGGCTGGGGCAGGATTCGGGAAAATTTGCGTGGCCAATGTGAGACAGGACTCTCACGTGGAAGATCCGGGAGAGTCGAACGCCACGATCTTTGGCCAATGCCCTAGCGAGTAAAGACAACGAAAATGCGGTTGAGACTTTGTCGTAGGAGCCTCTCCGGCCAGTGTGATTCATATTCCATGCGGCCTCTCTTGGCACTGAAATGGACCGGAGTAGTAGTATACTTGAGTAACCAACCTTGGATTGATCCTTAAAATCTTCTGAGGCAAGAAGAACGTCGAGTGCTTTAGGATATAATTGCTAACGAAGACAACCGCTGTATTGATGGACTCCGAATCGAAATTCTGAGCATCACATTGTGGCCCAAACGCCAAAGCTCCTTTATTAAAGGATCAATCGAATCCGTCATTAGAGAAGCTAGATAGTACCTTATCTTGTCTTACCTCTGCAGCTTCTAGGTGCTTCACGAACTCTGATGTGCTCATCCACATTTCATGTAGTCAACCGAGTCGGCGCGGAGTAATTTCATGCATCGAAGGTTAGACTGAAACCAATGATCGACACCACCAGTCTTCAGAGAAGGTAAGGTAGGTTGGTCCCGCTCTGTGTCTCAACCATGACCCTCAAGCCTGCAGACTGCTAACCAACGAAGGTATGATAGCTTACGGACCACGTTGCGGCCCCACTTCCTGTGATTGAATCAAGCTCTTGGTTATCTTCACCCTTGTTGATTTAGAGCGTGTCTTCTAAAGCTTTCACCTAAACTCTTCACTCGAGAAAAAAATATTCAAGTCTTCATGTGTAGACGACATCATCGATCTACCTCCTTTAGAAAAAGAGAGCAATGCTCTCCGTCCTGTTGTGGCAGGAGGTAGTGCTAAGGCCAAGACTGTACGAGAGTATTCGTCGGTGATAATGTTGCGGGGCTCGTTTATGGTTTGAAAACGTAACTTGTAATTGTAGCATTATACTATACCCATATACAAAACGACTTGAAGATGCGGGTGCCGTTTCAGGGTCCATGGGATTGCGGCCAGCGTCGTGAAAAGGTTGCATGGATGTACATAGAATCCATGACGTTAGCTGCAAGACAACTGCAGCCCGGAGGATCTTGTCTGATAACGGTATTTGAGCCAGTGGGGTCTTGTTCGTTCAATGCAAATAAGCACAGGCTTCCTATGTTAGGCATCCAACCTGCCGATGTTAAGGAAGGCACCGTATGTACATATTTGGAACAAAGAGACCTGTATAAGATTCAACATGTCAGCCAAGTCTTAGCGCGACTACCTCATTTGACAGACATATCATCGACTGTCATCTCACCAAGCCACGAGGCCTAAGGTATCAGGCTATTTAGCCCTTGGACACTCCCCGGCATGAAGGACATAATCTACCCCAAGAGAGGGGAGAATCTGAGCAATTGGATTACTCGACAGACGTCCTCGAACGCCACGAATGCAGATAACGACACCCTGAACTTCTGGATAGCCCCGACTCTAGTCAGTGTAGGTCGCACTTCCTTGATCATTATCTTTGCTGAGCTTCGCTAAAAGCTCCCCAGCACGGAGGCTTTGAAAATTACGCGGAGAATCATTCGGGCAAAGGAGAATATGATCATCCAGCTAGACGCGTAGAAGGCGGCTTATTAACGTGGTCTATGTTTGAAAGGAGCAAATCCCGGGCAAAAAAAAACAAAAGGCTCGATGCGGATTTACTGTCGGAGAATATTCCGCGGCCAGCGACTGCGCCAAATTATGGCCTGAACCACGCCATCCAGGGTACAGACGGAAGTCCAAAGAAGCGGGAAGTAGCTCTTCCAAGGAGAAAAAAGCTCAGCGTACCGGGCTTTATGACCACTGTCCAGGAAAGCTCACTGGACTCACGTATGTAGTAGTCCGGTACCTAGTTGTGCTGTCGAAGACTAACATCAACAGCAACAATACCCGGTCACCATCCGATGAAGCCCAACTTTGAGAGATCTAAAAGCGGGCCTGAAAGGACCTTACGGCGCACATCGGCAGAACGCAAAGGAACATTGCTTCGAGAGTCAAATTATCAAGAAGCCAGCGCCGGAAATGTTTCGGAAGCCTTGCACATCGCTGATCATCCGGAAAAGGCAATACGAAGGGTAGGTTCGAGGAATCTTTGGGAAGAACTAGCACCGCTAGTGATCCCTTCTAGTACTCTACCGCAAGAGACCTTGGATACCTGGACATCGTTGAGCCGTAAAGAAATAGATGATACACGGCCACAAGTTCCTCCGAAATCCCCCAGAACTGAAAGCAGGGCATCTCCGCGTTCGAAGAAGCTGCCACATTCTGCCAGTAGTTCCACGTCAACGACCTATACCGGAGCCTCTCCATCAAGTGGCATCAATACATCAGCAGGACAACTGTGCATGGCTCAGGATAGCAATAGCTCGTTGAGTCTGCTACAGACTACGAGTGCCGAGAAATCAACAGCTCCAACTGCACCTTGGGACCAAGCGTCTCATGTCAAGAGCCCACCAAGCCACCAGAGGAACGCATACCCGCTTCCTGTAATGAGCACATCAAGCAAGAGGCCCCCATCGGCAGTCAAAGCCCAGTTGTGGCATCATAGGGGAATCTCGGAGGCATCTGTCATCGACCGAGGAAGGCCCATGAAGAGAGGAGATACCTCGCTGATTCGAAGCCTTAGCAGGCCAATGCTGAGAAGTCCTTCTGTTGGTCAGGGGCTTCTGGATATTCCTAGTGGCTTCAAAGCCACCGAGGCACCATGTAAAGTCCCTGATGAAGAGTCAAGGTATCTTAAAAAGCAGGCAGATGAGCAGGCAGAAGTCTTTAAAGTACTGCCAATCAAGCAAGTCTCGAAGCTTTCAAAAGTGCGTATATCATCAGAAAATGTTGGAGTGTTGTCCTCTAACAATAACAGGAGCTACGATTTCTCGAGGAACGTTGTGAGATCCTTCAGAACACACACGCCAGTCTTCGCCAAGGCCGGAGAAGCCTACACACTCGTATAATAACGTACCTCAAGTCTCCACGAATGGGGATTTTTTCCCATGACAGTATCCTTAGACAAGAAGAGGCGCTTGCAGAACTCGACAAATCGATAGACGACTGGGTAATGAAGTTAGAACAGGCAGTGAATCGTAGGGCGCAAGTTCATCAGCGATTACTGGAGCATATAGCAGCAGCCTTGACTCTTACACCCACTGGAAACCCCGAGTCGCAGCAGGTCGTTAATGACATCAGATCGTCAATAAATCCACCCAAATTTGAAGACGGTTGCAAAAGTGAACGCCACGACGTTCAGTCAATCAAGGTCTATGCCGATTCCGCAGTGGCGGCCTTGCTCGCTGAAATAGAACAGGACATTGGCATGATGGAGGACACGTCCAAGCCGGTAAGATTTTGAGACAGATTTGCAAAAATCGCGCTTTTTCTATCGACTGAAACATGGTCTCGGGCTATACGTCGTTTCCTGTAAGATAGCCGAATAACGAAATAATGTATCATGCAATATCTGCAGTTTGCCTGCCGCTTGGCCGTAATTACGAAAACCGTAAAGCCTAGAAGAAGTTGTGTCTTTATCTAAGCCGACGTGCTAGTTCATTCAGCATTGTCGTTGCCATCATCGTCGTATGGCTGCTCTACAATCACTTTGTTTCTCTGCTCGTCTTCCTTCCATAAAGCGTAATCTACACCTGGATATTTTGTTTCGCTGCTTTGATGGCTTTTCCGACATACCCAAATTCTTCCACTATACCTTACCTTATCATTCGTAACATACCTAGTGTTATAGGCGTTCCAGTCTTCAATGTGTACACCCCTCTTTCTTTTTGGTTTTTTGGCACTGACGCCTGCATGCTTATTTTTCCACATGCCACCATACACGTAGTAGGGCTTGTCCGGGCCATCGACCACTCCACCTGAGACTTCCTTCCAGCATTTTGATGTACATACGAAGTGCCAATTGAGGGTGTCGTCGATGCGGCAGCGAACGAGTACATCACTAGGGGTATGGCAAAGATCACACTTCTTGCGGTAAGAAGAAGGTGACTTCGAGCGTTTCCCAGTATCTATAGACTTCAAAGAGCGAAGTAATCCTGTAGTCGTATCGCTTTTCGAAGTAGTCATCTTGTTGAACATGAAAGGATTTTCAGGTAGAGTCCGAGGACGAGGGGGAGGTGCTAGCACAATAATTTTACTGCACTAGCGCTTGCCGGGATGACGATGATCTTGTAGGATTTCGATTTGGTCTTCCGAGCTTCACCAAATCACAACAATAATCCACCATGATTCGGCGATCTCTATTCAGACAGTCACGACAAGTAAGCTCAAGACTACGATGCTCTTCTAATCTTTCCCCCTCGACATCTTACTTCACATCGTTACGAATAACTCCGCCGCCTCAGCGGCAAAGGATAGCTTTAAGATGCTATTCCACTGCAACGGAAGAGAAACCTAGCGCCAACTCCGAAGCTTCAACGGCTGAACAAAGCCAGCCGGGAATAAAAGAAGAGGAGGACCCGGCGAAAAAGGAGCTCGATGCCAAGCATAAAGAAGTGATCGAGCTGAAAGTGAGCCCGCCACCTCACCCCCCGTTTCAGAAAGCTTCGTCCATGGACTAACCTTCTACCACGTAGGACAAATATCTCCGCTCCGTCGCCGAGTTCCGCAATCTCCAGGATCGTACAAAACGCGACATTCAATCTGCCAAAGATTTCGCCATCACCAAATTTGCCAAAGACCTCGTCGAATCCATCGACAACCTCGACCGCGCCCTCAGTACCGTTCCCCATGATAAAATATCTCAGAAAGAAACAAACCAAGAACTTGTTAATTTATACGAGGGTCTGAAAATGACCGAGACGATACTGATGCAGACGCTGAAGAAACATGGCTTGGAGAGATTCGATCCTAGTGTAGAGGAGGAAAAATTCAATCCGAATTTGCACGAGGCGACGTTCCAGACGCCGGTGGAGGGGAAGGAGGATGGAAGTGTGTTTACTACGCAGCAGAAGGGGTTTGTGCTCAATGGGAGGGTGTTGAGGGCGGCGAAGGTGGGGGTGGTGAAGAATTCATAAAAGAATCAGTTTAAGGGTTTGAGCCATTTCTCCATGTGGATACTTTTCTGGGCTGTGTTGATAAATTATCTCCGTAATATTGGAGGTTATGATTTCTCTGTAACATACTCCCTTCTCTACCTTCATCGCATATCATGGCATTTCTATGGGTTGAGGACTTTCCACTCTATCAACATATAGGACTACTAAGCTTTACATTGCTAATATACCTCCAAAAAACCAATAATAAACCTTCGTCACCTGAAATGAAGCCCCCAACTTAAGAGAGCAAAGGATTTCCCATTCTTGATGAGACTCTACAAACCCTTCTCCGCTAAAGAATTTTGTTCCAGCTCAACATGGCTTTGTTCGAGGGCACTGGTGTCTTCTTAACAAATGGTCTTGGTGAATAGCGAGCGCTCGACAGTGGCTATTTAGGGTTTGAGATCATTCTCATATGGAATAAGCACAGCAATTAGGGTTTGCGCAGCTTGCTTCTTTACGGTGGCTTTAGGAAGCTGTTTTCTTACATCATCCATAGTTGAATAGTACTATGTACAAGTCTTCTTCCCGCTTGAGATCACCTAATTTCAACACCTAGCTTTTCGGCAAGTTGCTTCTTCACGTTGTTGTGCAAGTAGTTCGTCTCTCTGTTCTGCAGCGTTCGCTCCAAGCTCCGGTAATTGATCCGATAACAAAGACTCTTGCGCCCCGAAGATGGGTGCGAGAACTCGTCCACCAGCTTCACATCCTCAACCAGATCGCCTCCAACATCCCTCACCACCTCCATCATATCATTCTCGTGGAAATCTTGTGCGTTGCTCCCCAATCCGCCACCTGCGCTATTGCTCGAGCTTCGAAGCCAGAATGCTACATCTTTGTGAGATGCAGGATGTCTCGAGAACGGTACGAATCGATTGATCGATTCTACGGACGAAAACTGAGAAAGAAAACGAGGATCTTTCGACCAAAAAAGTCGAATATCTGGGATCGTAAATAGGAGCATTGCAACGCGCTCTAGACCGATTCCGAATGCCCAGCCCACGCGATCGGGCACTCCTGCGCTGATAGGCAATTCTTGCTTTACGACACCGCATCCGAGTAGTTCCAGCCAGGAGCCTTCCCAGAATACTTCTAACTCCCAGGAAGGGCTTGTCCAAGGAAAGGATGCTTCGATCCATCGAACCCTACGGGGCTCCACCACATGCGCGTCTCCAGCAGCCAGAGCTGCCTGTCTGATTTTCGCAAAAAGCTCTACAACAACCAGTTCCACAGACCTTTTCAGGTGTGCGGCGATAGCTTCGACCTCTTCTATGCTGTGATGTTCCATCTGTAATGGGTTTCTCTCCGGATGAATTGTCGAATTGGTGTCCACTACCTTCAGATCATGTTTCGGTAAGTTCTCCAAATCTCCCCGTACGGCTTTAGCTACATCTCCTCCAGGCACTTTTCGTCGATCCCACATTCTCGCCCCTTCCATCTGGTGGAATACGGGGTAATGACTCCTGTCAATAGCATCTCTACGGTACACGTCTGCACTCATTGTGTACCCTTCACTCTCGTTTTTACGGAATATATCAAGTTCATGTGCGCTAGTGTGTGTCCGGAGAACAGTATCTTTATTTATGTAGTATGTATCGGTGCGACTTCTACCGGGGTGGTCTTGCGGAAAGCCTAAAGAATCAAAATTCTGGGCGACGCTAACGATGGGTGATAATGTGTTATGGTGCTTGTAAATTGGTGATGGGAAGAGCGATTCAATGAGTTGGCGGGTGAGGGAGACCGGGTGGGATGGTTGAAGGTGTAAGCGGCGGGGAAGAGCGGAGATAACAGAGGATGGAACATTGGTCCAGGAATCAGTGGGGTAAGAAGAGCCATCTAGTTCAAGCCGAGGGTAGCTAGGAGGTTCTATAGCGCTATTAGATGATCACGGTGAATACGTTAACATAGTGAAGAGTTACCAGTTGACAGATACCGGCGCTGTAGGAGCTTCTGACGGCCCTGGTCACAATACCATGATCTGGGACTTATGGTCGACCATCTTCCCGATACAAGCCTCTGAGCTTTGCTTAATGATGGCCTGATCATGTCGCGAAGATCAAGGTTTGAAAATGAGCGTGGGATATATTTCCCGCGCCTATTGCGTCAATGATGGCGCTTAGATTGAATATCTCAAATTCACAATTGGAGCCTTGACGATTCTTCTCATCCTGGTCGCGTTGGAGATTAGTGACGGTTGATGGCATAGTCGAAGCTCCGGACTCTAGGTATCGGTACTTGAAGCGGAAATGAGCGTTCTACTACGCTGTCAGCATTGCTGTTCGAGGGAACCTTTTTCAGGCCGCAGATGATTTGACGTTCAATGCCATTATCTACGGGAAATTCCTTTCAGGCCTTCAACATCGTTCTGAATAATTGCTTAGCAGACTTTCTCAAAGTTCTTCCGTCCACGCATCTATGGCTTTCCGCCCAGCCGTCCTCCACAAATTCTCCCTTGCCTCCCGCAACACCTCTCAGATCCGCTTCAACCCCACATCCTCCGTCAATCCAACCGAAATCTCCCACTTCAACGCTCTCGCGTCAACATGGTGGGACCCCCATGGCTCATCTCGGCTTCTCCACCTCATGAACCCTTTTCGCCATGATTTCATCTCAACCTGCCAAGCTTCTCAATCCGAACCTTCACCTTCCAGTGGTATCCGCTATCTCGACATCGGCTGTGGGGGCGGAATCTTTGCTGAGAGCGCTGCTCGCCTTCCTAGCACCGCGAGTGTCACAGCGATTGACCCGAGTAGCGAGGTCATCGCAATCGCAAAAGCGCACGCCCGGCACGATCCTCTGTTAATGGAGCCGCGGCGGCTAGATTATTCGAACCAGTCCATTGAAGACCTCGCTTTGCCAAGCACAAGGGATGACCAATTTGACGTAGTCACTCTTTTCGAGGTCATCGAGCATATCAGCCATCCAGCGCCCTTTCTGAGTTCGTGTCTTCCGTTTGTGAAGCCGGGTGGATGGCTTGTACTCAGTACCATAACGAGGACGTGGACCAGCTGGTTGACGACAAAGGTTGTGGCGGAGGATGTAGCGAAGTTAGTCCCCAGGGGGACGCACGATTGGAATCAATATATCAATGAGCAAGAGTTGAGGCAGTTCTTCGGGGCACAAAAGGGATGGGGTGAGCAGGGAGGGGTGAGAACCGTGGGATGCGTGTTTGTCCCCGGGCTAGGTTGGAATATGGTTAACGGGGGAGAGAAATGGGGTAATTATTTCTTTGGGATTCGAAAGAACGCTGTGCCATGATAGTAACAGATAAACACCATTATTATACCCCTTAACGAGGAAAAGACCTTAGTTTTGAATACAAGAAGGCTTATCCTAATCCCTAGAATAGCCTACCAAAGGTAGCCATAACCGAACTTTCTGAAGTGGCTTCTGCTCATGCATCCCCTCATCCCGAATATCATCCTAAGTCCTTAGCAAATTGGTATCTAGTTTTTCCAGCCAAACTCCAAACACCGTTCTTCAGATGCAGCCATTCCCCATCCCATCTGAGAGAGATCTCATCATTTCTTTAGATGCGAATAATCCCTCAAAACACCCATCATATGCGTATTGGTGGTCTTGCCCCCCTTTCGTGGTTTTTTGGTCTTCTTCTCCGCTTGCTTTGGCTTCATCTTCATGCCCCTACTCTTATTTGCTGGCGTAAGGCCCTCCCTTTCCAGCTCGTCTGCCAACGCTCCGGCCTCAGGAAGCTTGATCTTATGCCAGATTTGTTGGAATTCTTCGTCAATCTTGAAGGCAAGGGACGGATCATTCGGCCAAACCATCGTTGCATGATTATCCTTCTTATTACGAGTCACTAGTAGCTTCCCTTCTGCCTCGAGCTCGTCGATGGCTTCCTCGGCATCTTGCCAACCGTCTCGAAGCTCACGAACTTTAAGGCCTTGAGCAGTTGGTTGAGACTGTAGGTAGCCTAGAAGTTGCTCTGCAGAGCGGATGTTGTGGATTGGTCGAAATGTATACGTAGCATTTTTCCTATCGAAGTCCACCTTCTCATGACTTATCAGAATTGTAGAAATCATCTTCTTATATTCTTCGGTCTGATATTGGAGCGATAAGTACAAGAGCAAGTCCGTAAGTGTTTGAGGAGTATCTTTGTCTTTGAGGTATGCAACGGCGTAGGTGACTTTAGTCATTATATTCTCCCCAGTACCAGTATCTGCTGGCTGAGAGAAGACGACATTGGTCTGCTCAGGCCGTTTCCGTTTCAGTTCTGGCTTATTTGATGTCGAAGCTTGAGGTGGCGCGGGGGAGGGACATGGTTTCGCAGGAGCAGCGACAGTCCGCTTAGTTGAAATCTTGCTCGCGGCCGACGCAAGGTTGGCTTTGAAGCCACTGATCTGTTTGTCGAGATAGGACATGATGCTGACAGCCACAGAGACAGACTTGGACGGGTGTGACCCTGTTGTACGCTACGACTCGAGCCTCGAGCTGCGATCCTGTCAAGGCGTACAACGGCGGCCTTGTGAGTAAGGAAGGCTGAGATTGAGGGTAAAGTTAAATAAGTGATCAGTCTTGGCAAGCTAAGCCGTTTTCGGCACAAAATGGTTCGGGCCAAAACGCGAAAGTGAAGCACCTTCATTGAACAAAGCCAACAGCACAGATCTTCTATGCCAAGTTGCCTCGAACTGTTAACTCAGTTGGTATACTCGGTGATTTCCTATGTATATCTTAGGTTCCTGGCTAAGCTTGACCGGAATGACCGATTGAGATACGACTGCCCATCGTCACTCCTTCACACAGTCATTCAGCAATTAAAACTTGATCTCAGGTCTAACCACCCTCCAAACGACATGAAGTCATTCGCATCTTAAACCTGCGTTATCATGGCAGCTGTGGGGCTCGATGTTGCGCGCCTGTCCGCGTTTTGCTCTCTGCCTCCAACCACAATCGAAAGCCTACTTGACACCCCAACCATTGACCTTGTCCGGACACTCCTCAGCAACATATCAGAGAGGGCTCAAGAATTCGATGAAGTGAAGTCGGAGAAGCTCAAGCTCGCCGTTGAATTGGAGAATGCTGTCCGAGGCGGAGAGTCGAAAAGCCGTTTTCTCAAAAGTTCTATCAACCAGGGCCTAAAGGAAGCTGCAGATTTGAAGGAAAAGCTTCAGGCAGCAGGCACGTGCGAATTTTGGGTTTGGGGAGGCAGTTTTGCTAATATGATTTACTCCAGAAGAATCCAGGCTTTTACTAGAAAAAGAATTCGAAGCATTCAAGTCTTCTAACTCATCATCGGCCTCAGAGGCGTCTGCCTTTAAAGCACGTATCGAACTACTCGAGTCGTCTAATCGCGACACGTTGTCTCTTCTGGAGTCGAAATCAACGGCCCATGACAAGCTAGCGGAAGAGCTTGCTGTCCAGCACCAGAAGACGGTGGAGCTTAGACGTGAGGTCTCTACTCTAGAACAATCTATCCAATCCGCGAATGCCGCTTCAGCGAGCGCATCGTACCACGAGCAAGGCCTTCAACAGGAAATCGAACATCTTAAGAGAAGCAATGAATGGCTAGACAAAGAGCTCAAGACAAAGTCTGAAGAGTATTCGAAGCACCGTAAAGAGAAGGGCGCTCGGCTTGCCGAGCTCCAACGCCAAAATGATGAAGCTGCAAGCAAACTAGATGCTCTCAGTCGCACGGAGAGCAACTTACGCAAACGGTATGAGGAAGTGAGTCAAAAGGCCGACGATTGCCTATCAAGGATCCAACAGATGCAAGAGGAGGCATCTAGAAAGGATGAAGCTTTCAACGTCGAGATCGTTGCCGCAAATCGTCTCACTGAGCTGATGAAGAATTCCGTAAACACCGAGAGACAGCGTCAGCAAGACCTTCACGATCAATTAGAGACTACGAAGGAAGAAGCAGCCGAGCAGATTGGTCGGATGGCTGCAGAGATCGATACAGAGCATCGTAACACGGAAGCGTCTGAACGGAGAATTGCAGAGCTTGAGGTCCAGGTGGAGCGTCTTGAGGCTGACGTACTGACATTGAAAAGCTATGGTGCTCCACATCAAGGCGTTAATGGGCATACCACACCTAGTCAGGTTGATTCTCCGGCTCCAGGGGTCTCTCCTAGTCCCTCGCGGTTGAAAGGAGGCTTTAGTGTTACGCAATTGCTCAGCGATCTCAACGATTCCAGAGCAGAGTTGAACGCGGCAAATGTCAGAAACGAAAAGCTCGCCTCTGCAATGAACAACATGTTACAGGATCTAGAAATCAAACAGCCCGAAATTGAGGAGGTTTACGCAGATAATGGTCGACTGCAATCCGAATTGGCAGAAGTATCCTCTTTACTCGAAGACGTAGGCAAGGAGCGAGACCAAGCCTTGAAAGATATGAGAAAGAAGGAAGGTCAGGTTGAAGCCAAGATAAAAGAAGGCGAGGTACTTCGACAGCAGCTTCGAGACCTAAGCTCCCAAGTCAAGGTTCTCTTGATGGAAGCTCACCTTAAAGACCAAGGGGTTGAGGATCTCAATGGAGAGAGACAACTTCAGTTGGAGCGACTGGCTCTAGTACAAGCCAACGATCTTGCCGACGATTCAACAGACACAGATCGGTTCATCAGCGAGAACCTAGTTACCTTCAAGACTATTGCCGAGCTTCAGGAACAAAATACCAATTTAATAAGGGTTACTCGGGAAGTTGGTGAGTGGATGGAACATGAAGAAGCATTACGGAAACAGTCAGAGACCGCGCAAGACCAAGAGGAATTGCGGCAAAACTATGAACATTGCAAGGATGAGATTAAGTCGCTGGTTACACAGTCCCAAAGCTATATCCGGGAGCGCGATATGTTCAGACGCTTGCTTCTCCATCGGGGTCAGTTACAGCCTGGTAGCGATATCAACTCCATGTTCGGAGAGTCCATCAACGACGGCCAGCCACCGACCACGCCGAAGCAAGCAAGTGTTCTCGACAGCTTGGAACAAGCTCCAAGCTCAAAGGATATGGCTGATTATGCTAAGCTTCTGAAGGACATGCAGTCTCACTTTGATGCTTACCGAAACGAAGCTGCAACCGACCGCTCAACTCTGAAGACACAAGTAGATAGCCTTTCCAGAAGCAACAGTGATCTCCGCAGCGAGGTTGCGCGGAGCAATAGCCAAGTCACACTCGCTCATGAGCGTTACCAGATGCTCCAAGCTAATTATCTTATGCTCAAGAACGAAAATATTGAGTTGCAGAAGAAATCCCAATTCTTCTCAGACAATGTCGCAAAGCAAGATCTGCGAACGCAGCAGGTTGCGGAGGATCTGATAGAAGCTAAGGGGCTCTTGGACAGCATGAGGAATGAAATTGCAAATCTCAAAGTGGAGAAAGAGTTCTGGAAGAGCGTTGAAAAGAGGCTCACCACTGAGAATCAAACGTTTTTGGAGGAGCGGGCCCGGATAAACAATTTGAATACCAATCTTCAGAACATCTTGAACGAGCGCGAGTACTCGGAAACGGAATCGCGACGACGCTTGCAATCACAAATTGAGAGTCTTGAAAGTGAGCTGCGGGCAGCCAAGGCGAAGCTCTTAGAAGAGACTGAGGAGAGCAAGAAAGTTGCTCTTCGTCGGGAATATGACCACCAGCAATCGCAAAAGAGGATCGATGATCTAGTTTCTAGTCTTGGGTCCACTCGCGAAGAACTTGTTGCTGCAAAAACTACTCGCGACCATCTGCAAGCTCGATTAGACGAAATGGCTATTGAACTGCGGAGTGCTGAAGAACGTGTACATGTCCTGCAGCCAACACCCAGAGCCCGTTCAGAGCCTGCCCAGGATGGAGAAGCGCTCCATGAATCAATCGAAGGCGGAGAAGGACTAAGCAAAGAGCAAGAGCTTGCGATTGAGGTTTCGGAGCTGAAGCGCGATCTTGAATTGACCAAAGGTGAACTTGTGAGTGCCAAGACTCAAGTGAAGCAGTACAAAGCAATCAGTCAAGCTTCCGAAGAAGAATTGCAAAGCCTGAACGAGACTCACGACCTTTACCGCCAAGAAACAGACAAAACTATTGAGGAGCGCAACATCAAGGTTCAGGAACTTGAGGAACGTATTAATGATATTTCCTCTGAACTCGCTTCTACAACTTCGGAGCTTACGGACCTACGTAACCGCCAAGCTGAGAATGGTCGACGGCTGGAGGAACAAAAATCGGCATTCGAGACAGAGATGGCGCAACTGAGAGATCAAGATGAGCGTCACGCTACTGCCGCAAGGTATCACCAGGAGGATCTCAAAGTCCAAGCAGAAATTGCCCAACAAGCACAGTCAAACTACGAGAACGAGCTGGTGAAGCATGCTGAAGCGGCCAAGGCGTTGCAGAAAGTTCGAGCCGACTATAACCAGGTTAAAGTTGAAATCGTTGAGATGAAGACGGAGGCAGAGTCGGCTCGGACAAGACTACTTCAGAGCGAGGAGAGCTGGGCTGACACACGAGAACGCTATGAGAGGGAATTGGCTGATCTAAGAACTGGAAAAGAGGATCTCAACGCCCAGAACAATCGTCTGCACCAGCAACTGGAAAATATTAGCGCCCAAATATCCAGTCTTCAGAAACGCGCTACAACTAGCGACACAGAAAACCCTAGTGCTGATGCGCCAACTTCAGGTTTGGAGAATCTCCAAGAAGTAATCAAGTACCTCCGACGTGAGAAAGAGATCGTCGACGTTCAGTTGGAATTATCCGCACAAGAAGCGAAACGCTTGAAGCAGCAGCTGGATTACACTCAAAGTCAGCTAGATGAGACCCGGTTGAGACTCAATCAGCAGAGGCATGTAGAGGAAGACAGTGAACGTTCGGCATTGACCCACAACAAGCTTATGGAAACTCTCAATGAGCTCAATACGTTCCGTGAGAGCAGCGTCACATTGCGTAACGAAACCAGGCAGGCGCAGGCAGCTCTAGCGCTCAAGGCTAAAGAAGTCGAAGAGCTTCTGTTGAAGATTGAACCGCTACAAGCTGAGATCTTAGAGCTCAAGAACGAGAAAGAAACGCAACAAGGCGAAGTCACGCTTCTGAAGGAAGATCGCGATCGATGGCAGCAGAGGACGCAGAATATACTTCAGAAGTATGACCGGGTGGACCCTGCTGAGTTGGAGGCACTGAAAGAGCATATTAAGAACTTGGAGACTGAACGCGATGAACTGCTTTCAGCGAAACTGACTTTACAAGAACGGCTAGGTCGCATGGAAGGCGAAGTCGCCAAGGTCCAGGACCAAGGCAGTGAAAAAACGGAGGAATTGCGACAACGTCTTACGGAGCAGTTCAAGACAAGGTCAAAGAATCAATCGGCTGTTATCAGAGAGAAGGATTCTGCATTACAGTCTGCGAACAAAGAGAAAGAAGATCTTCAGCAGCGAGTAGCAGACCTGCTGAAGGAGTCCGAGGCTACGAAGCTAGAGAGGGACCAGGCTGTGGACAGAGCTACCTCTGCCCAGTCGAACACAGCGGAGGCCAACGAGCAAAGCGGTGCTGAAGAGGGTCAAGTCGATGAAGATGAAACCCCTAGGCCCACAGAATCAGATAACCAGGCTCTAAGGCAAACACTCAACAATACACAGCTTGAGCTAAGCCAATCAGAAGCCGAGCGTAATAGGTTGGGGAGTGAATCTCTTACGTATAAAGAAAAGATCCAGGAGCTGCAAGGGCGCATCTCAGAGTTGGAGCTTCAGATAGTGAGTCTCTTGCATGTCTGCCGTTTTAAGGTCGTTTTCTGATTTTTCATGTAGACGCAGAAGCAGCGAGACCTTGATGACACTACTGTAAAGCTGGGCCAAATACAGCAGCAACAATCAAGCCTTCCTCCAAACGCTGTATCAGAAAAACAAGCCGAGAAATTCCGACAAGACCTTGCAGAAGCTCACCAAGAAGTCGAAAACCTGAGAGCGTCAGCATCGATCAACGAGTCCTTGGCAAGTGCTCCGACGGATGATGGTAGTAAATCCGTTGCTGAGCAAGTCATGGAGCGTGTCGAGCAGATCCGTGCCGATCTAGAATCGCGGCATAACGAGCGAGTGAAGCAAGCCGAGGAAACTTACCAGAAGAGAACCGACTTGATGAAAACTCAATTCAATAAGAAAGTCCCCGAAATCAAGGATCAACTCCGGCAAAATTTGACAGCAGAGCATGAGAAGGTTTTACACGCTCGTAAAATAGAACACGAGCGAGTTCTTGAGGACTTAAAGGTGAAACATCAAGCCGATCTCGACAGACTCAAGGACAATGAAGCTTCAAGACTCGAAGAGCTAAAGCAGACCTGGCTTGCTGAACAGTCAACCCAGGACAATGCTGGCGGATCAACCGTCAAACCTGAAGGCCAGACTTCGCATCAACCATCAGAGCCAACCGATGCCGAAGCCAGAGAACTCGTCATATCAAATGCCACTATCAGGGGCATTCTGTCGAGAAATATCACAGAGAAAGTGGCTAAAGCAAAAGAGATACTAGCAGGTCAGCTCAAGGAAGAACACGAAAAAGCGTTGGGCGTCAAGCTTGCAGAGGCACAAGGCAAGGCAAATACTGCGAAGGAGCAGGCGGTCATGACTGAAGAAAAGCGCAATTCTGTGAAGCTCAGTATGGCGGATAACCGAGCTAGGGTCGCGACTTTCAAATTGACCTTGGTCCAGAAAGCCGCCGATGAAACGCCTCAGAAGCCGGTTGTGGAGGTTTGGGCATTAGTGAAAGACGCCAGACTGCCTCAAGCCAGTGCTCAACAGCCTCAGCAAAAGACGCCTCAAACGGGCACTTTCAGGCAGCCGACTCCGGCTATTCAAGCTAGTCAGCGACCCTCATCAAACTCTCCGGGACACCCAAAGCAGACGCCTATGTCGACGGGCACCTTTGTACAACCGACCCTCATTGCGCCAAATGCTACAGGTCAATTACAGCAAATACCTATATCTACGGGCACCTTTGGGCAACCGACCCTCACTGCGCCAAATGCTGCGGGTCAAACACAGCAGACGGCAGGAACAACTGGCACTTTTGGGCAACCAGTTCCAATTACACAACCCACCCAAATAAATCCTTTCGATGCGCAAGGGAAGCCCCAACAGGCGCCTAGACTGGGGCAAATGCTTCCTCCACAGAATGGGAACCAGCAACCGACTGCGACGTTAACAAACCCTCCAACGCAAGCGCAACCATCTCCAAACTCTCAAAATCGTTCAAACTCATCCGCCTCTCAGCCATCTCAAGGATCTCTAAACGGGATCCAACGCGTGAATCCGCAACCCACCAATAATATCCCAACCAAACCCCAAACAACCCCTAGTAACCAAGCGCCTAACGCAGGATCCGGCCCAGCCACCCTCCGAAGTCTTCAGAACTCTGGCCTCCCCATCGCCAGAGGCGGCCGCGGTGGCCCGAATCCACGCGGTCGGGGCCGAGGGGCTGGCCGTGGAGGAGTTCCAAATCCGACAAACACTAGTCAACAGCAAGGACAGCAGGGACGGGCGAGTCCGACGGGAAGTCAGTTGAGTGGAGGAGCTAAGCAGTTTGTACCGGGGAACAAGAGACCGAGGGAGGATGGTGAGGAAGGTAGCCAGGGGCATGGGAGCGAAGGAGAGGGAGGCAGGGGAAAGAGGGTCAGGGGGGGCCTCGGAGGAACGTAGTGAAGGCAGGGATGGGAAGAAAGTAACTCGCGGAGGTGGAGGAGATTGTAAGTTTTGGGGTCGTTTTGCATCGGTGTGAACGGTCATCTAGGAGCAACATTCAAAAATGTAATCGTACTTCGCCACACGCATAACCCATATGCTCAAAGAGCCATTGACAACAACAATGACAACTTACAGCACACATCCTTCCCTCCGCCATTATCGGTAACGTGTGATGAGTGTGGCACCACAGTTGGAAGGATGATTAGATAAGATAAGATAAGGCCGAAATCCAGACACCGTCATTGTGCTTTTGTACTTTGTTCTCACCAGCCTGCTTCTGCTCCGAGACACTCTTGCCAGCTATCCTTCAAACAACAAACACCATTTCCTTCTTCCTTCTTGCCATACTTCCCTTCATCATCCTCCCGCTCCTTCTCGTTCCCATCCCCACAAACATGCCCAAGAAATCCCAACCCCAACCCACTCCCCCACCCGCCCTACCGTCCCAGCTCGTCCCCCAAACCTTCACCGACGGCCTCCCCCTCCCAAAAATGTTCGTCTTTGACCTCGACTACACCCTCTGGCCGTTCTGGGTCGACACCCACGTCGCCCCTCCCCTCAAGGCAAAAGACGGGGGTGCTAGAAGTGTAGACCGGTATTTATCCCCTCCCCCTCAACTTCTCTTTCTCTGGGTATGGAAACAATACGCTAACGTCTAACCTGCAGCTGCGGCGAATCTTTCTCCTTCTACTCCGACGTGCCCCCAATCCTCCAAGCCCTAAAATCCCTCCCGCCCCTGATCGCCGCCGCCTCCCGAACCTCGGCCCCCGACCTCGCCGTCACCCTCCTCAAACAGCTCCAACTGCCCCTCTCATCCTCCGCTACCACCACCACCACCACCGCCGCATCCACGAAACGCGCCTACGACGTCTTCGACCACCTGCAAATCTTCCCCGGGGACAAAAGGCAGCATTTTACGAAACTGCACAAGGCGACGGGGATTGCGTATGAGGAGATGCTCTTTTTTGACGACGAGGGAAGGAACCGCAATGTGGAGCAGCTGGGGGTTTGCTTTTGGTTGGTGGTGGATGGGGTGACGAGGGCGGAGGTGGATCGGGGGGTGCAGGAGTGGAGAAGGAGGAGGAAAATGGTGGCGAGGGGTGGGGATGGGGAAGGGGGGGCGGATGGTGCGGTGTATGGTGGGTGATTGGGGTTGAGGGTGGGGTTTAGGAATTGTAGCGACGCGCCGGGAAATAATACATTGTTGTATCTACTAGAATTAGACGAGCAGACTAGAAAATAATCCCCCAGAAACAGAACCCAGTTTTCCTCTCCCACCTCACCTCAACCCTCCCCCCATCCTTTCCACCACCCTTCACCCCACCACCAACAATGCCCCTCCTCCCCCCCCCCAAACCCAACCCCGCCCAGCCCTTCCCCCCCATAACCACGCACCCGACCGCGCTCCTCTCGCCGCAATGCTCTCTCGTCGGCACCTGCCCCGTCACGCTAGACGCGAACGCAGTGGTGCAGTTGCGGGCGAAGGTGATTACTTATTTCGGGCCTGTGGTCGTGGGTACGTAAATTATCAGTCTCCGTTGCTGTTCACATGTCCTGGTTGGCTGGTTGTATTGTTTGTTCCAAGGGGGAATATGCGAGAAGAGAAGAGAAGTTTCTACAGTAGCGTTGTCTTCCTTTTTTTTTGGGAAACCAATGTCCCCTTCGCTCTTTCGCCCTCCCCACACCCACACACTAACCCAATCTCACACACACACACACACACACCCACACGCTAACCAACCCCCCAACAACAACAACAGGCGAATCATGCCTCGTCAGCGAAAAAGCCATCATCGGCGTCCTCACCTCGGCCACGGACCAAGACCCCACGTTCCTGATCTCCGGCGGCGGCAGCGTGGCGCCCGGCCCGGGGGTGCGCTTGGGGCGGGGCGTGGTGGTTGAGACGCGGGCGGTGGTGGAGGCGGAGGTGGTGGGGGAGGGGACGGTGGTGGAGGTTGGGGGGAGGGTGGGGAAGGGGGCGAGGGTTGGGAGGGTGAGTTTTAAGGGTTGTTTTGTTGGGGGGGCAGGGGTTGGGTTGGTTTTGAGGGGGTTTGTGGGGGGTTGGTGTGCTAATGCTAATTCTGCTCTGTGGGGGGGTAGTATTGCAAGATTTGCGCCATGTGCACGGTCCCGCCGGGGGAGGTGATACCCGATTTCACCGTTGTGTGGGGGGGTGGGCAGAGGAGGACGGAGAGGAAGGGGCTGGAAGGGTTCAGGATGAAAGGAACGGAGAGTCATCGGGAGGTTTTGAGGGGGGTGATGCTCGCGGGGAAGTGATAGGGTCTGGGGGATAGGGAGAAAGGAGGTGGAGGAAGGATGAGAGGTCTTTCGAACAGCTTTCCCTTCAACATTAACAGCTCCTAAGGCTTTTTCATCGAGGCACAACGCCTTTCACATTCGTCCCGTCACCGGCGTTTTCCTCCGCCATCGACTCAGGCGTTCGCCTCATAAGCCAAGCAATCCGTCCCCTCCAATACCTTCCAGATCTGGACATTTTCCGCTAAACCCAGCGACTCCCTCTCACGGTTCAAAGTCCCCCTATCCATACCCCATCGGAGAACAGACCGCTGCTGTGCTTCACTCATAATGCCATTGGCGCCAGCTGTTATAGCGATGATTCTCCGCCAGACTCCAAAGGAGAAGCCAAGGGGGAGAGACGAACGGTAAGTAGTCTGCCTTGTAGGCTCAGGCTGTGTCGCGGGTGGAGGACAGGGTGCAGGCTGGAGAGTTGGTGTAGAAATGGGCGTGAGAAATGTAAAGGTGTCTTTTTGATGCTGATGGAATCTCCGTGTAAGAGGTTGGTTAGGATTTGCAGCGGCCAGAGGTGCGGGTATGGTAAGAGGCTTAAGAGGCTTGGATATTGGATTCGGCAGAGCAGGAAAGTTGAAGTCATCATCCGAGTACTTGGTTCTTGTTGAGGGTCGCTCAGGCGATATGGATGGACGGACACCCTCCAGGTAATTTATTGGATTTTGCGGCCGCACTTGTCTTGGCATCAGACAGATGGTTCGACTCAAAGATAACATTTTCAACGAAGTTTGCCAGAGCTCAGTGCTCTGCTGTCCAGCGTCTCGCAGTGTATCCCCTTGAACTCGATGTCTCGCTCGTTCTAGCTCAATCCTAGCGATGCGTGCAGTATCATATCCCCTACGCTGGCCGTTTGTCATCGAAGACGTGCTACGACGTCGATCGAGAACCAGACCAGTGACAGAATTGGCATGAGCTTCAGAGGCTCGTCTTGCAGCATTGTTTACCTCAAATGAATCCTGAGACGGTGTAGTTACACCATCATGTGCTATTTCGTTGAGAAGACTAATACGTAAATTTTCGGCCAGTTCAAGAACCCTTAGTCCTGCGTTCCCCATGTTTGAGTTTGGGAAATAAACTATGCCATGACAGCGCAATTCTTCGTCGTAAGCGAATAGCTGCTGTGCTGGTGGCCCAGCCTTCGCTGGTGGTACGCGTTCGAGAAGCTGTTTAGGAATATTGTGGTACGCAACAAGATAGGAAAGATGCAGAGCGCATGCATCTGTCATTGCCGTGTTAGAAAATATTAGATATGGGACAGAACGCAAGCCACGAGTGGATGCGTAAAAGGGCTGAAGTTCTGCCTGGGTTGTGAGGTGACCGGCTTTCTCAGGTGATTTTGGATCTGACACACGACATTCAGCTGAACCAGCTGTGAAGAGCAGAGGAGGCGAACAAACCATGCCGGGAATTTTTTTGTACCCCTGGCGTTGCACAAGCGATACTCTCACCATCGCTAGTGTAACCTTCTGATTCTGATACGATGCTCAAAGCTCTAGTTCGCTGTTCGAGCGCAATGGAGTCATACGCTGTGTTTCTCAACACAAATGCGTCGTGGTGCCAATCTGTGCCCGCCTCCTCCAACGAGATAAGGTCGAATGGAGATTCTCTCGCGTAAATTCTTGCGAGCACCTCAAATGCTCTAGGACCCAGTGGACTTCCAGTAAAATCTATCCTCCGCAGAACGCAACACTCAGAAAAAGATGTGAGAAAGTCCTCCCATGCTGCAACCTCTTCGTACGTCGTGACACTAATGAGATTGTCCGACATATCCAGATCTCGAAGGTCGCCAGCTGCCAATCTAATAACCTTCCCCAAAGCTTGTAGGCACCTCGGATCGAGTTTATTTTCTCTCAAGCAAAGCTCTTCCAGTCTGACGACCTTGCCATGCTCGCCTTCATATTCGATTGATTTGACCAGTGCAGTAGCTATCTCGAAGAACCCTTCACTTGTCAACCCTCTGCCCGAGACGTCAAGCTCCACGACGGGATCTCTGAGGGCGGCTTTGGAGCCTATGCTTGGAGGAATTCGTTTAATCTTTTCAGATATCAGCATATTTTCTCAGTCCTGGCTCTGGTATGTCGTACCAAATCTTTTGCAACCACCTGCCCAAGCTTTAAACCCTCGATTTTCCGCTGTTTTGACTGTCATTGTGTTGCTTCTAGGGTGGTACAAACAGCAGTAGCTCTTACATTTGTGTAGTTAAGTCTCCCCATGTTGTAAATCGGTACGGTCTTCGCAAAGAGGGGCTTGTCGGAGTGCTGAGGTCTGCAAATAGTATACAAACCTATGTAGATAGTGGTGTGTCATTCACTGAAATAGGGTGTTGGGGTGAAGTTCGATTGAGGAAATCTTTTTGCCACCAAATGTCAACAAAAGGAAGGTGAGGGTAACTGCTGCAATGGGTCCGAGTCTTATGCAGCTACCAGTTTGCAAACGTGATCGAATCAACAATACACCAATATTTAGTTTGCACCATATGGAATAGGCGCCTACTGCATTACAAGGAGATAGGTAAGCGTGGTCTACACTTCGAATTTGGTGGTATCGAGGCCAAGAATGCGGGTTGAAGAATGCAGGACAAAACTGTTGGTGAACTTGCACCACGACCTCAATTAGAGCATTTGAAGAGATGCAAAACCGCGAAGACACTTTCGTGGAATGATTGGTCTTAGTATATGCAGAAAAACAAGGAGGTTGAGATCCGCGTCCAGCTCTTGGTTTGTTTTGGTAGCATTATGTCTAAGCGAGCAACAATGCTTGAGATAACAAAAGCTGGCTCAAGCTCATAAGCCACATAGCTTCTAGAAAGATAAGATAGGCAATCCCTCAAGCGTGACCAAAAAAGCAGATTATAGCGAGCTGTTAGGCAGCGTCTTCACACGAACTCCACATAGTCTTCGTATTCGGCAATAAAAGCAGGGTCTAAGTCGTATACCCAAGCCGGATAGCCAGGCTTGATTTTCGGGGTTGGTGGTTGAGCTTGAAGGTCCAGAGCTGCCGAGGATGGAAGAGGTGAGTCTGTAATAAAAGCTTGGTTTTCATTGATCGGTGAGGTTTGGGCATCAGGCTCTCGGTCAATCGTTTTTTGCTTCTTCGGCAATGGTGCAGACTGCATCATTAAGACTTCTGTGTCCGATGAAGCAGTTGCTTTACGCTTTATGCGCCCTAAGGTTAGATTTCCGGGGCTATCTGTTGATGTGGCCGTGCTCTCGGCCTTTTCTCGCTTGTGTAGTTCGTGTTGAGGTTCAGCTGGAGGCGATAAAATTGGGACATTCCAGGCAACATGATCGTTCGCCTGGTTTAAGTCGTAGGGCCCGAAATGTTCCTCGCAATCAGAGAGTGCGGCGTCTGTCCTCTCGGGTGTTGGATTCTCTTTCACCGGCAAAGAATCATTCAAACCAATCATGTTAGCTTCTATATCGGAGATATCTTCATCAAAAACCAGGTTAGCAGCATTGACAGAATTCTTAAAAACGTTCGTCTTAACGTGTGTTGTCTGGCCCAGAAGCGCAGATGGCGAGGGGAGGTCATCCATCCAATTATCATCGTAGTCGCTTGACATCTTTCCAAGTGGGCTTATGGAGTCAGCGGCCTCGCTAAGAAACGGAATCCTTGGTTGCTCTCCCTTCGAGTAGGAATACGAGGGTTTTGTATGTCCAATAGTTGGCACAGGCGATGCTTTAGTTACCTTCTCATGAAGTTGATGTAACTTTCTATAATCTCGAGGACCGAATTTGGTGTAGTCGTCCCGGTCTCTGCCCTGAGCTAGGTCTACTCTTTCAATCCTTGAATTCAACCCAGCTTCGTTCGATCTGCCTATCTGAAGCTGCGACTGCACCGATCGAGAGTTGCTGGAGCATTTATGATTACTAGAATTGGTATAGCTAGGAGGAGGACTAGCTTGTGCCAGATTTTTGGGAGGCTTTGGAGGTTTGTCCACCCCCTCATGACAGCACAGGTGCTTACAGCTGTCTCCTGTATCAGCCACGAAGATACATAGAGATTGGACAACGTACGCTGTCTTGTCTTTGCACTTGTGATTGCATGCCCATTTGCCGTTTTCAAGCTGCTTCGGATTCCATGATCCATGATTATGATCGACAGTACCTCGACTCTGTGAAACGCTCAGCTTAGACTTGTGTATTCGCTTGTCGTCGAAAGTGTCAATATGACTGAAATCATTTCCTTCAACTATAATCCGATCAGAGTCATTGAAAGATCAGTAGGGAGTTTGTGTATTTACCCGCATTGAGCAGATCTTGATCATTCAAGCCATCATCCGAAAACTCGTCGTCGGCAACATTGTTGATATTGTCACCACTTTTGCCCTTCGAGTGGTGCATGGGCCCGTCATTGCGAGATATGAACATCGCTGAATGGTCTGGGACTTGTAGGGCAAGCGTTGGAGGGAATAAAGAAGCCGGTAGGCCAGGTTTTAGCTCTATGTATCGCATTGTACCCACTACGAGGAAGGTCAGATTAGGGTTCATTTTAAGAGTTTCGCAAGAGAAACTTACCAATCTCATCGCACATAATATAGCAGGTGATGTACTGATCGTGTTTCAATAGTTCTGCAGTTAGGAGGATATCTTGACCACTATTAAGCTTCATCGCACTTCGCATAGTCAGTACGCAAACATGGAATGCTTTGCATTGGTAGTACCTGATACGTCGAAAATCAACAAGGTGTCCGTCGGACCTCTCCACCAAGAGACATACGTAGATAGGCTTTCGATGGAACATCGTCGGTACCCTGTCGTTTATAAATCCGCATTCAGCTTTAATTCTGACTTTCACTGGCTGCCCTTGTTTAACGTCCTACAGTCGCCTTTTAGTACTCCAATCTTCTTCAAAATCTGGCGAAATAATCTACCCACCTTGCTCATCATATTTAGAGAAACTCGTAACTTGGGAAAGTCCTTCAGGCTTGCCAAGATTTTGTTCCCGAAGGGAGGGTTCTTGCTTGTCAGCATTTCGATACGGTGTGGCTCGGCCGCTTCTAATGCCTCGATACTGTTTATACCTCCGATAGCAAGTTTTCGAATAGCCACAGGCCCGATCTGCGCTATTTGTTTCATTTGGTACGGAGAATTGTCCCAAACGCGGGCACCGAAGCTTCGGGCGAGCTCTAATGCGTGTCTGGTGGTCACCGCATCCTCGAGAAATATTTGACAATCGATAACGCAACGTATGAGTCGGTTAATTTGCGAGAATATCACTGCTCTGTCCTGCTGATACTGCTTTCTATGCTTGACGTATTGCTCGTCTGCAGGGAAATCCACGCCTCCAAGCTCGGCTTGAATTATGAGACTCCGCTTGTGCGCTGGAAGGGCTATGTCAACTTTGATGGGATATTTAATACCATTCGCATTGTTGATCTCCTTGAAAAGCTTCTTCTCACCACCTCGAAGGCGAACGTCGTAGAACTCTTTGGCTCCGGCCAAAGCGGATAACTTGAACAAGTTAGCTTATGCAACGGCCTTAGAAAGTAATGCTTACGATGTCAGACATCTTAGAGCGAGGGCTCAAGCTTAGAAGGCCCTGCATAGTCTCAAATTTGACGTAGTACCGTGACATAGCATCGCCGAACTCCGTGCAGTTCAGTTTCTCGTCACAAGTGACCAGCCTTGTCTCCTCTAGGAGGCCGACATCTCTCTTGCAGATTACCTCGATTCTGCGATCTAGATTATGGTCCGGAGCATCACCATCGAGCTTGTAGAAATCGGGATTTTTGCCAAGGCGGACACAAAGAAATGTTCCTGCGAGCCATCTCTTTGCAGAACGCATATCATAGACGGTTCCAAGTCCAATTTCGGCATTCTGTACAGATGTCAGTCCCACGGAATCAAATTCATTGAGTATCCCATTTGCATGTACAAGATGATCAATCAAGTTCAAGTGAAGGCTACAGGACTATTAGCTCAGAGAATAGTCAGCTCAGACTTACATACCAGCTTTCCAGAAGCTCTTGTCCTGATACCATCATTTCATACTTCTTGAATTTGTCTTGTTTTGTGATAATCACAGCAATTGCACTGTCCTCAAATTGAGGCCTGTAAAGTGTAAGCGCTGGGAGGTTCCAGAATCATGTGATGTATTACCGTCCTGCGCGTCCTAGCATTTGCATGATCTCGAGATCCGCATACTCCTTGAGACCTCCTTCCTTGAAGGTGGCAGTGCCCTTTACAATCACGAGATGACATGGCAAATTAACACCAACGGCAAGTGTTGAAGTGCAGCAGATGACCTTGATATGACCCTCCAGAAACCCTCTTTCAACAGTGTCTCTGTCTGAGCTATCAAGGCCAGCGTGGTGAAATGCTACAGCCGAGCCAATTGTTTCTATAAAGTATAAGCTCTTGAGCACGATTGATCAGTGTCGCGGCTGATGCTTATACCTCTAAGATCTGGATCTTGCACAACGACCCTTCGAGTTGGTCCTGGCCAAAGACGCTCACGGGGACCTTTTGTGACCCATAGGTTGGCAAGGGTCTTTGCTGTGGCAATTGTGGACTTTCTCGTAATGCAAAATACCATGATGGGTTTATTTCGTGAGTGCTTTGCAATAATCTCAGGCAATCTGCAAAAGGTAAGTAGCTCCTTGCCTAATTACTGGGGTATTCACAGCTTACTTTGGATCACAGACTTTTTCGAAGCCAAAGTCATTTCCGCTATAAGGTATCCCGTACACAAATTTTTGCAGCTTGACTGGCCTAAATTCCTCTCCGAACTTATAATGCTGCGCTGGTAAATGCTGCCTGATAGGATCTCTTCCCAGCCATGTTGCGATGTCTTCAGAGTTTGGAACCGTGGCACTTAACGCCAAAAACCGCACATGAGATCCTACAGACTTCATGCGAGAAACAACCGCCTCAAGGGTAGCACCGCGTGTATCTTTCAGTATATGCACCTCGTCAATCAAGAAAAGCTTAATCAATTGCATGAGCTTCGCATGGTCTTTCCATTTCCTTGTCATACTGTCCCATTTTTCGGGTGTCGTGATGATGATGCTTGCGTTCTGAACATTTCGTAGCTGCACTTGATCAGTGTCTCCTGTGAGTTCTGCGCATCGCAAGTCTAACGTAGCAAACTTGGCTTGCCAATCTCTCTGCCTTTCTGAACAGAGCGATTTGGTAGGGGCCATATAAACAATCTTATACTGGCCAGACTCGAGACTCGAGACTAGTTGACAAATGGCCAACTCGAGAACTGCCGTCTTTCCACTGCCGGTTGGCGCTGAGAGAACCAGGTTCTCATTAGTTTTGTAGACGGTTTCGTAGCATTTTGACTGAACACCATTGAATAGCTGGAAAGGAAAAACTGATCGAAAGCGATCGGGCATTTCATGTGAGCAGACGAGCTGAATGCCCTGTGCTATTGGTGGAGCATGGCCAAGACCGATCCTATCAACTTGAACTAATGCTTGGGTCGGTGCAGCAGAAGGAGATGGATGAATGAGACGACCTTGACTCGTTTCACGCTCTCTGCCGTTTGGGTTGTTCGGAGACCTGTATTGGTGGCTGCTTGTCAAGGAAGTCCTTCGGTTCTCTGCTGGTGAAGGAAAAGGAGGAGATGATGACTGCGGACCGGACTTAGGCTCGTTATCATGCGCGCCTTGTATCCTTCGTCGCTGACTGACAGCCAAAGATGGGCTAGACGGAATTCGAGTGGATGGGAAGAAAGTGGAAGCTGCTCGGCGAGGTGGAGGAGTGTAAAGATTATGAGCTGCACAACAGTAAGACAAAAAAAAGATCGGATATGAAGCCTAACATACGGTGACTGAGTCGAGAGTCCTTGGGAGGTTGTGGCGCTGAAATCGTTAGCAGAACCTCGACTGATCAATTTACTTGTTATTGACCTCTGTCGTAGTGCGAAGGCTCCCTTTGGGGAATTGTACCACGCGAAGAGTATGTTTCCCTACTGGGAAAAGGGTAAGAACTCCGCGGTTGTAGTAGTCTGCTCATGCCATGATCGGCATGCCCTTGAGGGTCGGCGAGCAGCTCAGGATCTAGGATTCGTTAGCAATCACGGTCTTGAAAACGGTTGTGTAAAGTACCATAAGCATCGAGCGGAACATCTTGTCTATTGTATGCAAGGGAACCTAGAGGTCGTGAAGTTTGGTCCTCGAATAGGCGTGGTGGGCTGTAAACTCGAGGTTGGGATCGGTCTTGAGCCTGGTATTGGTCTGCCATCGGCCTTTGGGTATTCGCGAGCATTGGCCGACTATACGGCCTTTCGGGCTGGTGGTCAATATTGTTCTCTGGGTGTTCTGCCATCTCCCGGAGAAGCAGTTGGATGTCAGACTGATAAGTGCCCATTACGGCACGAATGAAGAACGGATCCAGATGTACCATACAATGAAATAAAACCCAAAACAGTGAACGGTCACATTATCTCATTGTGAGGGAAAGGAAATTTACTGGAAAGAGGATGAGGTAATACTGGTATATGACGCTGTATCGAAACACCAGTGAGTGCTAAGCGAATTTCTCCATGATTACATGCTTTCCTAAGAAAATCAAGCTTTACTCAAAAGTGTGGATGTCTGGCTTGGATAAGTACACAGTATCTAGTAGACCATACTTAGCCTGGTTCCGTAATTGCTATCATTCAAAAAGGCTCCCCTTAAGACAGAACTGTCTCCAATGCTGGGTAAACTCCGTAGACACCAGCATTGATGCCCACCATCTCCAACATGCTATGATAATAGGTAGTGGCTATGCATGACGCGATTGAGGAAGGAAGATTTATACCCTACTCGTCCCTATGCTTCCCGAAGTATCCCCTAGAAGACCCGGTCCTCGTATGGTGAAGGACCGGCGAACCAGGCCTAGATGTAGACAGACCTTCGTTTTTCAGAGGTGTAGTCGGCAGTTTCATTGGAGTGTCCTTCTCGCGAGCTGAGCGACTGTCAATCGTAGTCTTCTCATAGCTGTGTATCTGTATCGGGGGGGGACGTGCTACACGGTCTTGGCTATTGTAAAGGTACGTTGCGAATAGGACGACAGAAGTCCCAATAAGGAACTACATAATTGTGGTCAGTTTGACCGGGATGCGTGTTCTTCGTAAAACTTACATTAGCAGTGATATTAAATTCAAAGAACCAGACACTTGCGCAAAGGCTCAAGAGGATACTGAGGCTCATTGCAAAGCTCTTTGAAATGTTATCCGCATAGTGGAGGCAGAGGGAGACAACTATTCCGCCAATCGCCTGGACAGCTATCGTTGTCCATACAACCCAGTTGTACCCGACAAAGAAGCCACTCCTCGCAATCTGCTCTCCATCTACGAAGAGCACTCCAATGAAAAAAGAGGGAAAAAGAGAGTAGAACGCGAGCTGGACGTTCCGAACCCACAGCGAAACATGGGTCTCTGACTCTTTTAAGATCTTTTCAAAGTATACGGAGCCGGCGGCAGAGACAACGCATCCTAATAGAGCAGCCCCAAGGCCAAGTGACGCGTTCATATGTGGGTTCGCCAGCATATCATCTTCCTCAATACCTTCGTAGGTCGCAGAACGCTTGGAGAGAGAACTACCAAGTTTGCGCCATCCACCCATCGACCGTGGAATGAAGAGACCGTGATGGGACGTTTTCAGGGAGGCAAAGGCCTCTGATTCTGCGGTTGGTATCTGCACAATGGCCACACCAATCATAAGAAGCCCTAGGGCCACCCATTTACGCGTAGACAAACTTCGTTTAAGTAGCAATACGGAGAATATTGCGGTAGGTAGGATTTTGAATTGGTACGTGACTTGGAAAGTTGCCGTGTCGAGGTTGGAGATGGCCACATACTGTAGCGAATTTTGCATCACATACAAGACTGCAGGTATTGCCAATTTCCAACTATCTCCCGTGAAAACTGCACTTATCAGACCGCTAAATAGAGAGGTTGCAGGCATGGAAGGAGAAATTGTTCGTGAAATATCGTAGAGTGCAATCGTCAAGCACACCGTAAGCTTGAGAACTTCATTCAGAAACACGGCTGTGGAGGTAAGGTATCTGTGGCCGCCAACCAGTGGCATTATCCGCGAGTAATGGAGTATCTGGTCTAGCTGTCAGAACTATCTCGGATGCGCCGGTGAGCAGTAATTGCCGGGACGAGTGGAAAAGGCATGAGCGTACGAGAATGAGCGCCGAGTTCTGAACGGTGAGCTACTGCCCGCGTCAGCATTGTTTGCTACGTCCCAAATATCTTCCACTTGGAGGACCGTTAAAGAACTCACGGTTATCAAAGAAATATGCTTCATAGACCATCCATACCAGGTGGCTGCTGCGTTGCGCCGGGGCATTTCGCCCAAACCCATGATGATTGTTATCTGTGTACCAAACGCGGCGGCAGCCACCTATATTTCGAGTCTTCGATTACAGGCACAGAGGTTATGTGACACGATCAATGTCGGTCGTTCAAGGAGTGGCTATGGTTGGTCAAAAGAGTGTAAATGACATGTCATATGGAGGCACTGTCACACTTTCCAACATTCTTGGTCTCAGCCCTACGTCATGAAATCAGCCTCTCTGCCTAGGCCCACCTTTGGACCTACCCCTGAAACTGTCCACCCGATTTAGCCATTGCTTAATGCTGTCTGATCGCACATGTTTTGATGTGACATATCAATACATGATCTATCTCTTATCATGAACGCTTGGTTCCCATCAGCATGGACTTCAAAGCTTTGGACAGCAAGGTCATGCAATTGTATAAATAAACTGTCATTCAGTAGGGTATCCAAACAGCTAAGTTCGCTTATCAATCGTAAACAGTCCCACTATTCCCATAGCACCCCGTTATTAAAACAAGACATACTAAAGTCAGCGACGAAGAAACATGATCTTGTACAAGATATGGTGTTCATGTGTAGACCCAGAATACAGGCACTGGTAGCCTCGAACCGGTAGCCTCGAAGACAAGAAACAGTTCACAGAGAGTGGACTAAGAGATAACCCAAAAGAATGGGAGGTGCCGTAGAGCCGATCATCAGACGCTCTGAGGGAATGCTTTCACCATCTGTCCATGCGCCATCCCGTGATGCTGTCTTCGCTGCCAACGTCCCGGGCTTTTCTCTCCTCCGAAGAAAGCGTGAGCACTCCGCTGCTGACAGACTGCTTCCTATCATGTCCGGTTGTTTCCCAAAGTCGTAGTTGCCGTGAAGGGGCTGCTCCAACGCCACCTGCATGGACTTCTAGAAATCCCAGACCTGGTGGAGGCGTCTTAGGGGAAAGGCAGCTGGAAGGCGGAGATGGTAAGATGTCAGAGGGGCTGAAGCTTAGGCTGGGAGATGGGTCAGACGGAGGCATAGAGCTACTCCACCGCTGAGTGGTTTCGGGAGATGTATATGAATCCACGTGTACTAAATCATCTGTAGAAGCCGCGAACGGAGCTCCAGTCAGGGAATTCCTAAGCCCCTGGCCAAACGGTGGAATAGGTGTTGTTCTATCAGGATCAATGAATTTACAACGCTCATCCACACTCGCGGTCCTCGGCCTTGTGGGGGCTTCAGTGTTGCCATGTAATTGTAAAGCCTCGTGGAACCCTTCCGCGAAGTCGAGTTTTCGAATGCTGGCTCTCTTCTTCCGCATTGCTTCCAACAGTTTCTCCTCCTCTTCAGTCACAGCCATCATTTTACTACAGCGGGCATAATCTATTTTATGCGTAGCGGATCGATTGACCTTGGTAGAAGTGCGTGCTCCTGCGCTAACGTTTGGATCATCCATGATCTCCATAGATGCCAACTTGCGTTTGATATCAGTATCATCCACAACTTTTATGCTCGTTACCTTTGACTTGTTTTCGAATTTCTTAGACGCAGCTCGCTGGTGAAGTTGCGGTGTCTCAGGCATCTTGGGCACAGGTGGTATATTTAATTTCGATGCTTTGCCTGAGAGTACCCTGATGACCGGTCGGGGTTTGCGAGCTCTCATCGTCTCGGCACTGTAGACTAAAGGTTCGTTGCCTATATCAGCAACTTCTATACTATCTCGGATGCGAGCGCGACGTCGAGGACTAGACTGTTCGATCTCGTCATCAGACGATGACAATACCAGCACGCTTTGATTAAGTAGGTCCATCCCTGAGATAGATATTCTAGTTACTTGAGCCGAACGTCTGTTCCTTCGACTGACACTGCTTGCTGTGCTTGTGAGCCCCGAAGACTGTAATGAATGTCTTGGCCAAGCAGTAACAGCATGAGCAGCAGGATCTAACCGAAAGCTTAAGGTAGGACGGGAAGTCAATGGACGCCTGTGTGGGTCGCTCATACTGCTCTTTCTTTGTCGAAGGCGCAGGTCTTTCGAAACCTCATCGAGCCCGACTTTTACAGCCGCCCTAGGGTCTTCAGGCAATGCACGTACTAAGTTAGCTCCAGGGAAGACATTAATGGGTTCATCATCGTCTTCCCCGAGCCCGTCGAACCAATTCTTTACCGGCTCCGTTGGCCTTTTGACATTCATCTTGATATGATGTTCATCCATACGCAGAATATCCTTCAAATCCATTTCGTCACCCACCGTGGAGTCCTGCTCCTTCGTCCCATCCTGTGCTGTCCAGCTGGGCCGGTTTGACGATGCCCACCGCTGGCTGGTTGAGGCTAACGATATTTGCGAAGGTGACTTGACAATTGTGGAAGGCAAAGGAGCCGCAACGTACGATGATCGTGGCTTTGGGAAAAGCGTCGACAAATCTAGCTGTGGTGGCTTTCTCTTCGAAGAGTCTATGTTGTTGTACAGATGTTCTTCGTCAGAAAATGCTGGGTAAGTCATGGTTCCCGGAAGGCCTTGTCCGAGAGGCCTGGCAATGGGCTTGCAACCTTTTCTCAATGCCATATCTCGAGCTGACGAAGCTGACGTCTGCTGTGAAATGGCAAGCGGAGACTTCATGGGGTCGTAGTATGACTGTAACGTTGCCGATGATTCGGAGTGATGAGCGTTCGTGTTAGCAACGTCGGTCACGCTACCCCAAGTGACAGCGTCATCTATGAAGTGATGTCCCAGTAACGGCGACATAGGCTTGTTGCGAAGCGTGTGCGCAGGGGCTCCAATCCTTTCGTTTGGTATCACAGTGTCCTCGTAGTCCTTGGCTAAGTCATCTTCCAGGTTTGGTTTCGTAACGCTGATGAAGCTCGGGGATTTCTTCGCCTGTCGCCTTGCCCTCCACGACTGCTTCTGCTTCAGTTCAGGACTATTTGGCTCCGATGTCCCTAGCAGTCTTCTAGCCTTCTCGCCCGGATTGAACATAGGAGAGTCGTCCGCATTGTGGCGGTTACCGTAGCGGGGATCCGGAACTGGCTGCTTCTCGGGGCTCGACTTTCGACCAGGCAGAGGAAAAGAGAACTTGTATATCCGAGCCATAACGGACTATGTGCTTTGGGGCCGATTACCTTCGCAAGACGTGCCCCGAGAGGAAAACGTAGTATTTAGGCGTAAAGATATCTTGAAACAGCTCGTCGTGCCGAGACTCGAGGGTAGCAGCTTTGCATAGGGTCCATGACCGGAATGTACCTTGACCTTGATGAGAATCTTTTGGTTCTACGGGGAGATATATGTATTTCAAGTCTATCACCGCTCACTGGATCGTATTGAGTCGAAAGGAGTCAAACATTGAGAAGATGGGAGAAAGGACGCACTAAGGAATTGAAGTCCAGACAGGCTTCTACTAACACATGAAAGTCCGTACGACGTACCTGCATCCAATTTACAATAGTTCTAGGGGCTCGCATGATTGGCTGCAAGACCCGGCATTCGAATAAAATACGCAGGGTTCCCATAGAACTATCTACGTTTCCTTTCGGTTGGAGAAAGTGCCCTGCCTGCCTGCCTACTTTATTTAATTCGGTCCCCAACTCCACATAATTTCTCCGCACTGCTTCCTGCATTCCGGTTCAACAATGCAGACCTAAATCGAGCATTTGATATTTTAATTACTGCATTGCGCGACTCGTAATTTCGCCTCTCCAAATCCTTGATTCTTGAAGTATCGGCAGGGGTAGTCAGTCTGCTACCTACATTTGATTGATTGTTATCCACAGACCGAGATGGCGTCCCATTCTCTTTGGTGCCGGAAGTGGCTTACTGTAGGTACCTACCTAAGGTTGCTGCACGCCAAAGTCTCTACTAGCGCCTTGGTCGCTACTGGTAGCGGGAAACGCCTCCAAGTACAGTCTATATAGTACTGAAGCAAGAGTCCATTCTGATCGTTGGTTGCCAAGTGTTACATCAGGTGACCCAACATCAAAACTTTTCGACCCCGCACTATGTTTTTGGCTGCGTTGACCCGTGCAAGTCGTTTTCTTCCGTTTAAACTACCATCATTCCTTTTTCTTTCGATTAAACTACCATCCTGATTTTTACAGTTCATTGAAGTCGTTGTACGGACATCAGGTGACCGAAAATCACCTGACCGAACTGAAAAATTGCATTGATCTGTTTACCTGTTTACCCGTACATCTGCATACTTCCATTACTTATCTGCATCTGTCGTTACCTATTTTGTACGCGATTCATATTAATCTTTATTTCTTTTTTCATGTCTCAACGCACCTGTACTCGCTGTGCTCATAATCGTCTCATTCATGAATTTCTCGATTCTAATTCAACGCGTGTTTTGAGTCTTTGTTCATCTCTGTTTATCGATTTACCTGTTTATTCATACACTCTGTATGCTTCGTACATGCTTCATAGCACATGCTAATTAGTTCAATAGAAAGCACTCTTCATGACTCGATATCAAACGCCCTATCAAACGTCCTATCAAACTCCCTATCGAACTCCCTACCAAACGCTCTACCGAACTCCCTACCAAACGCCCTACCAAATTCCCTACCAAACTCCCTACTAAACTCCTTATCGAGCTGTCTATCGAACTCCCTACATGCTTCAAAATACGCGTCGGTTGGGCGCATAACACACGTCAAACAGTGCTTCAAACAATGCTTCCTACATGGCTTTCTACCTCATTAGCTTCTTCATTGCTTTCCCTATTTACACCTTCGTTTGCTTCCCCATCGCAAAGCTTCCTCGAGTCCTTCGTCTTATCTGTTTCGCATAGAAGAAAGGACTACATCAACTATTGTTATGGAGAAGAGCTTGAAATAACGATAACGGGTCCCCTACTTCCCATTGACTTCCCCATTGGCTTCCCCATTGGCTTCCCCATTGGCTTCCCCATTAACTTTCTCATTGGCTTCCGATAGATCACATATGGAGCACTGGGTAGGCCACATATGGAGCACTGGATAGTTCACATATGGAGCACTGGGTATATCACATATGAAGCACTGGATACGTCACATATGGAGCACTAAGTAGGCCACATATGAAGCACTGGATAGATCACATATGGAGCACTGGATAGGCCACATATGAAGCACTGGGTATATTACATATGGAGCACTGGATAGACCACATATGAAGCACTGGGTAGGTCACATATGGAGCACTGAATATATCACATATGAAGCACTGAATATACTACATATGAAGCATCGGAAGGGCAGTGAGGTTGATTTTACAAATCTGTTTCTTATTTTGCACTTTTAGGAGATTCGCCACTAAATTTGGTGAAACTCTCGGCAAATTCTAAAAAACGGCACAGGTTTCGCAATCAACGATACCTAATTAAAAAGACGTAGTGCAAAGCAGTTTCCATCGGAAATGGCGACCCCCTCGTACATACTGTACTCCGCAAGTACCAAACCATGTACCAAGTGATGTTCTATTCCCCAAAGTAACTTACTCGTACCATACAGAGTACAAGAACGAAGAATATGAGATGTGAAGGAGAGTAGTAAGTAGCTCTTGGACAACGGTAGAGTAGCAATGCTTCTACATATTATTGATGCGCTTCATTGAGTGTTCTTCTCCTCTCGGGAGTCCTCAAGTGCTCTTGACGCGCTTGCGCGGCCGCACCTCGTCTGCTACCTCGTACTGCCCAAACGCATCAGTGCTTCGTTCGCTGTTGTATGTAGGGCACAAGCTACTACTTACAAGATGGCTCAGTAATGTTGTTGGGTTCGCGTAGTCTCGATCCCTTTTCTGAGCCTGTTCTGTCGAGTCCACCCGATGGAATTGTGAACCTTTGCCCCTAACCAGGTATCCTTCATCTTTCATTCGCAGTATGACTTCTGTTTCGCTCGCTCTATCATAGTCTATTGAAAATCAGCGGTAGCGTCATACGTTGGGATGTCGAGTGCACTGACGCAACAGCTTGGCAAACCTTCGTAGATTGCCTGGATATTCCTCCCGATACGCAAGCCAAATCGCTCGTCTAGACTGCGCAAGACGCTCCAAATCCTGTAAGCGACGTACATCGGAATTCGCGAAAAGGCATCGATAGCAAAAATGTTCATCGTTCGGCATTCTCAACATAAACCCATAGCAGTGACTATGCTGCCACGTGTCGCAGCACTCGCATTGTATCTATTACTCTGAATCAACAGCGGCGGATTTCGAAATATCATGACTATAGATCTTACCATGCCGGCTTCTTCCCTACCGAACCCGCACTCGCAACGTACTGTAGGGTGATCCCGCACGGCGGAGTCCTCTTGGCGAACGGTCTTTGATGCTTCTCTCTTAGCTATCATTTCCAACCACTTCCAACGCACTAGCCTCATTCCTTGCACAGCTTCGGATCGTTGAGAACATGGACGGATCTTTTGGGTTAAGATAAGGTCGCCCTGCGAATCGTCCAGCCATTGACTTGGCTTTTGCTGTCAGCTTTGGCTCAGACACACAAAGATTGGCTTACTGATTTTGTCAAAGGATCATCCTCCGGAACCCCTGAGCGAGTTGTTTCTTGTGCTTTCGTTGGTTCAGCGACATTCTTGTCAAGGTCGACTGTACCCTCTGAAAGTATTGTACTATGGGATAGGGGGCTCTCATAAGAGAGCTCTACACAAGTCTCTATATTGGCTTTTTCTGGAGTGGCTGCCGTAGCCGCTTCTGTTGCCTCAACCCCCGGGTTCCTTGTGACATTAGAAAATCGTGGAACTGCTCTGGTATGTTCAAGTCTTTGTGGAATCTCTAGCAGTCCGTCCGAATCTACTTCCACACCTTCTTTGACCACCAAATAACCTACGTCCAAGCTCACACTGGGAGCGTTAGCCGAGCACATCTTATTGGGTCCATGGAGCTAATTCAATTGATGAAGTTGCAACTACCTGTGGAAGCCTGAGCCCATCTCTCCCATGTTTCTCTCTTTGATATGCCATAGATCGCGGTCAGGAACGAACATTGTGGTGTCACTGCATTGTTGAAACCCGATTGGCCGAAAGTCTGAAGGGCAAGTCGGTGTGTGAAGCAGGTGACACATCAAGAACCGAACATCTTGGAGATCATTAGTTCACCGATTGCCGAATATCTACCTTATCGATTGCTCACCAGGAAGATCGGGTGCGAAGTTGCTCCAGTTATACAGACAATCGTGGATTCTCTCCAGACGAGACATAGCGCTTATAACAGTGACTGACATGCCATTAGACCCAGAAAGCGCCATCCCAACAACTTGATGATTCGCGCCTCCAGGGATTTGGGCATACTGGAAACTGAATCGGTAAGACTCGATGACGTTTAGAGGGTTGGCCTGATCAGAATAGATGCTGAATTGAACAGTTGCTACCGTCTGCCTTTGTATCCCGTCCAAAATTACATCCTATCAAGGACCAGTCTATCAGCCTGAAGTTTTTAGCAATTCAAAACCCGGGGCACTCACTAGCCAGTCTAGTAGTTGATCACCGCTTGTTGCTCGCCCACGAGTGATTGCTCTGAATCCTGCTCTCCGACTGGCCCGACTGTGCCGCCCTGGTGACTGAGAATCGGTACTTTCACCTTCTACACCACTCCTGTGTGCTGGGCGTGCCTTTCCACATATTGGTTTGTAGTCGAGCCAGTCGTAGCAATGCTCGGGCAGGAGGTTTCTACGCCTTCTCAGTACGTTGGGTTTGGATGAGTAAAAACAATAGCTCCGCATTACCTCAAGAAGGCCAGTATTGCCACCTGGACATGGACTCTATTAGTCTGGAAGTAGACCTCGCCCATCGAACTCTTAAGCACTCACAGATGTTTGAAGAGTTGTCTGCACCATGGCAAAGCTCTGCTGCTCGCTGACGATTTGGTCCTGGTCCACAGACGTACTTTGTACGGCAGCTGGCTGCTGTATGGTTTTCTCCACAAGCTTATGACGGAATTGTTGCTGCGCCATGCCCGTTTCCGGTTATGGACAGAAGCAATATGAGGCAATAAAGAACGAGTGGTGAAGTCCAACGAACGTTGAGTGGAGGTAACTCGAGGCCGAGGTTACCAAATAGGTAACCATCGTTGCCAAGCATTTGGTAGAGTACTACGTAGAAGACTATCAAATTGTATTCTTAGGTAGTCCCTTTCGTTTTGTCTATTCAAATAATCCTCGACTTCTCTATCTTGTACTACTTCAATTGGGCAGTTTCCAAAGCGTATTCAGATCCTGGCAGCACCTACTCTACGCAATGCAGTGCACTTTGGTACCCTCGGAAGTAAAAACATAGGTATTATGGGACGAATACAGTAGCCTCAGCATACGGTAAGGTAAGGTATGAAGGAAAACAAAACCCTTAGTGCAACGTCACATGCTCGCTTCGAGCGGGAATTCTCGTGACGGCAAAGCCCTGAAAGATAGTGAAGCGAAGAAAGTATCAACTTAAGGTAACCTCACCGGTGAACAGCGGAACAACCGATAGCCAAACACACCAGGTCAACTACTGGACGAAGTGACAGTTGAAGCGTAGAAATTTGAGATTGATCAAGTTCTATATGTCCTATATGTCCCTATCTAATTCTTCTTATCGTACAAGCTTTGCAACGAATCCCGAGCTAATGGCTTTGTTGTTAAGGGGATGATGAATTCTATATGTTAATGTGGACATCTCTTCGGAGGCCGGTTACTGTTCACTGACTTCCTGCACCCCTTAGTTCCTCTTCCCTTTAGCTCTTGTCACGAACCTAACAATGATGAAGCCATCAATATAGCAGTCCCAACAGTACTTCCGGCGGCGAAGCAGTTACAAAATGCCAATTCGACGACCATGATTCTCTAGATCCTTCTAAATCCACCATTTGCAGTAGGTTGTTCCTCGATAACCCTTGCCTGGATTCAGCCAGTTAGTCTGTATCCTAGTTGGCTTTGATTTTAGTGAGAATATACAAGATACAAGATCCGACTAAGTCTACAGGAAATGAACTAGGTTGCAGTATTTCGAAACTTGCAGAGCAAATGTTGCAGTATGTTTGGGATCATCAGGAAGAATGCGTGATGGTTCTTGTCTTGTTCACACTCGATAGCAGGTAACATTACTCAATGACATGCGATTTGCTCTCTGCCATTTTATTCTAGCCGTGAATAGTGGGGACCAGCTGAGATGGAAGGAGGGTGTGATCTCTCATGGTGTTCTCATAAAACCAGGAAGAAGTCCTTTGGTCCCTTGAATTTTATCGTGCTTTCTTTCCTCATGTTTCGATACAACCCCAACTAAAACTACTGAATATTGGGGGTTTTGGTTCGAGAGACGATATTCAGCTTTGAGGACTCTAGAAATAGGATCCTTAATGAGGTGCTGTTGGATAGGAAGTAGTGGTTTATGTACATTGGAGCACCCCCCTTTTCGAGCAGTCGCATTTCCGTCAGACAGCTTATGTTAGCAACAACAGTCCATCTATCATAGTTGTTCTTTCTGGATGTACTCACAAGGACGACAGTACTTTGAATGTTTGAAGTAAAGGCTGAACTACTTGAGACACGCACTAATCAAGGGGCAATTATTCGTGTTGACCAGCCTCTTCTCTAGTAGATACTTTGCTTTCTGCGACAGCGAGCTCAACTTAATCGAGCACATTTGAAGATCATGATACTGGATAAGGATTGACTGAAGATAGATAGTGTACCTACTTTACTCCTGCATGGTGTCCGCTGAGGAAATAATATGTTGGCCTGAGGTGCTTGCATATAAAGTACGGAGGCGTGGGAGGTAAAATGATCTGCCGGGATCACGTAATTTGCACGTAGAGTAGGGCGAGGCGGAATCTCAAGATCGAATAGAGCCACCTCATACCTGCCTCCGGCTCTCGTCAGCACTCGGCACATAGGTACTGTTCACCATTTCTTACCTCTGCAAAACTTTCATCTATCAGTCTGGATTTGACGGTGGCCTGCATCATTTCCCCCAACACTTAGAAAACGCCAGAACTGAAGTGGCTGCTGGATGACCAACCTCCAACTACTTTTAGGACGTTCGGCCTTTGGCTACAGGGTAGAGGCAGCTTTCAAAATGAGCCCGGCGCCTTCTGCAAATATATATTATGAGTAGGAGGAGGTGCAACAACATCTCTGCGAACACATCGCTGTTGGGAACGCGCCTCAGCCCGTGTCAGCTTCGTGTTCGAGCTTGGTTCTCTTCACCTAAATTTCCGACATGATGGACCCTCCTCAGAGGTCGTCTGCGAATCTTTCACTACCCGTGTCACGCGTGGAGAAAGCTATGCAAGCACCCTTTACCACTATTTCGACTCCGAGATCTACTGGAATCTCACCGAACCTGACGCCCGGGGGAAAATCCCAAGGGGACTCCAGTATGCAATCCGACGTAACGCTGGGAAGCAGTCACTCGGTGCAAGTATCAAGTTCGGCCAACATGCTAGGACAATTCTCTTTTGCTCCAGCTACACAAACTACCGTCGTAACGACTACTACAACCACTACTACGAGTTTTCCCCCTCTCGTAATGAAAGCGCCTCATCACTTGCATGAACTCGACTCCAAGCTCTATCCCTTAGCTGCTTCCCCAACGCCGCGGTCTATCAAGCGATTATGCTTCGATGTCGGAGGCAGGCCAACATACTTTCGCGAAGCAGATGATGCATCAGAGACTCTGCACGAGGTACGTTCATATAATGCCACTTGTGTTCTTTGCCACTCCTTTAGCTGACCTGAAATTCCGGGAAATAGCTCCAACAACAGCAAAAAGCACTTCAAGAATCGGGTGGCGTCCTACAGTCCGTTGCCGAAATCGACACTAAAGTCGAGATCCCAAGACCTGAGGTTTTAAAGTCGCACAATCCGAGCCACCCTGCGCTAAACCGGACACCGAGCACGTCTACATATTCGAAGAAGCGGCCCGTATCGCCAGTGTCAATCTCAAAAGCTGCGAGGCTAGCCAGTCAGCAAGGAGCCCGGAAGAAGCGTCATGTAACCCGTGAAGCAACAGTGGCAAGCTTTGCAGAAGCGGCACAGCCTGTACAGAATCCGCCCCATACAAGGTTACAAATCTGCCAGACATCAACGCCTGTCACTCCAGGTCTTGACAGTAGCGGTGGGCTCAAGAATCATAGAACGCGTGTACGGCGTTCAAAAGGAGCACAAGAACTTGAGTTCCAACCGGTGGATTCGAGCAATTTAGCAGGCCTAGAGGACAACAGTGGAGCATCTCAGATACTGAGCCCCAAGTCCGAAGTTCCCAGAAGCCAGCCTTCTCACAAAGGGGACCTTACCTACGGCGATAGTGGGGTGACTGCAAACCTGGGAATACGTATACCTTGGCAAGGTAATGAAGTCACTGATGAGGCGAGTTCTTCTCGTACAGAGGAGAATCTTGATATCAGTTTCCCACCACTCGAACAAGCGCAGCACAGACCCAGGCCTCGCCCGAGTGTTTTGGACACGACGGCTGCGCAGGATCTTAGTCTGCCAAGCCCAAGCCTTTCCCCAGTAACAGCGGCAGCAAACCTGCAGAACAGACGAGGGGGGTATTTTGAAGGGTCCAGCTTGGGAGAAACCAGCACTACCTCGAGTTTCGACTATCTCCACAGCCAAAGTGATGAGAGTGCTGGTACACAATGGCCTGGCCAAGACCTCGCAAATGCAGGGGCATTACCATCAACCACAGCTACGCAAGAATTCGGCGATTTGAACCTAAGCCATGAACAGCCCGAGAGCCTATCCATGATGAACATACCCACCATGATAGAAGCTTTTGAAGCAATACCTGCGGAGATGAAGGGTTATGTCATGTATCAGCTCCTGCGTCGTTGCCCTAAGCCAGTCCTGCACTTGATCGCCGATGTTGTCAACCCATCATTGAAATGCGACTTTCTATCTCTACTTCCTATGGAACTTGGTCTTAATATCGTCAGCCATCTAGATCTTAAGTCACTCTGCAGTGCAGCCCAAGTATCCAAGAAATGGAGGCAAATCATAGACTCAGATGAGAAAGCGTGGAAACGTCTATTTGACGCCGATGGATACGTGTTGCAAGAGGGCGAGCTTCCCAAAGCCATCCGAGAGGGATGGGGTTGGCAACATGCGTCTCATCTAGACGACTGGGAGAAAGACCTCAGTACATCCGGAATAAGTACATCAGACACCGAATGGTCAGTTTCATCAGCGCACGCCGGGTTCTCCAATGTCAGTGGGGTGGCCACCCCAGGCAGCGAGGCGGTAACCATCCAGAGTAAACGGTCAAAGAGGAAAGCACCCAAAACCAAGAGCAAAAGTCGTAAACAACAGAAAAGAGTGGAATCCAACTCTCTCTCTACAAACAGTAGCTCTTTCATGGGAAACATGTCTCAGGCCGAAGGACCTTATGCTGCCGCCAACGCCGCAGCAGTTGCTGTCCCTTGCCCCAATATCGGTTTACCAAGCCTCAAGAATCTCCATCTATTCAAGTCACTCTACCAGAGACACCACAGCATACGCAAGAGCTGGATGCAGGATGAGACCAAACCCCGGCACATAGCTTTCCGAGCGCACCAGCGCCACGTGGTGACTTGCCTGCAGTTTGATACCGACAGGATACTGACTGGCAGCGATGACACGAACATCAACGTGTATGATACCCAAACCGGAGCGCTTCGGGCTAGACTAGAAGGTCATGAAGGAGGTGTATGGGCTCTTCAATACGAAGGCAATGTCCTAGTCTCTGGCTCTACGGATAGGTCGGTAAGAGTATGGGACATCGAGAAGGGGCAATGCACCCAAGTTTTTCAGGGGCACACATCTACTGTAAGGTGCTTGCAGATACTCATGCCCACGCAAGTGGGCAAAACAGCCGATGGAAGGGCCATAATGATGCCCAAACAACCACTTATAATTACCGGCTCTCGCGATTCCAATCTCCGGGTTTGGAAATTACCCAAATCCGGTGATCCAAAGTTCTTCCAGGCAGGACCACCCCTGGATGACACCGATTGTCCTTATTTTGTTAGGGTACTTACTGGCCATCATCACTCCGTACGAGCCATCGCTGCACACGCCGATACACTGGTGAGCGGCAGCTACGACTGCAATGTTCGCGTGTGGAAGATCTCGACAGGAGAGACCGTACACCGGCTGCAGGGGCACACGCAGAAGGTCTACAGCGTTGTGTTAGATCATAAGCGTAACCGATGCATCAGCGGCTCGATGGATAATGTGGTCAAGGTGTGGTCTCTTGACACTGGCTCGGTCTTGTATAATCTGGAAGGCCATCACTCTCTAGTAGGACTTCTGGATCTACAAGACGATCGTCTGGTCTCTGCCGCGGCTGATTCAACCCTGCGTATCTGGGATCCGGAAACGGGACATTGCAAGAGCATTTTGACAGCTCATACCGGCGCAATTACTTGCTTCCAGCACGACGGACAGAAAGTCATATCCGGATCCGATCGGACACTCAAGATGTGGAACGTGGCGAACGGGGAGTTTGTCAAGGACCTCTTGACGGATCTCAGTGGGGTGTGGCAAGTGAAATTCAACCAGCGGAGATGCGTTGCGGCCGTTCAACGGAACAACTTCACCTATATTGAGGTAGGCTTATGCTTTATAGAAACAAAGCTATATCTTGCTAATATCCACTTCTAGGTGCTTGATTTCGGTGCCGCCAGAGACGGCGTCCCAGAATATAAACGCGGCAGACGAACTGTTGTTAACGCCGATGGGCAAGAGGTCGCCGACCCTCACGACAACACTGTAGATATGGACGTCATTGATGATTAGCCTGATATTCTTTTTCCTTTACATCTTCTAGCTCGACTGTTTCCCCATTTTCGCTATCAGGAATAGAGTTAAGTACCGCCATGTTTATCTGCCACGAATCTTTTACTTCCTCCATCATGAGTGGCGTCCAATGCTTTAGCAGATACCCTGTGGGCCCGCGAATGCAGCGATTCCATTGAAGTGCATTTGGTTCTTTGATGTGGGAGGCATAGCGGTGGGGGGAGGGTTTGGTTCTAGCTTAGTTCGCTGCGAAACATACACTTCTTTTTGCTGAAAGTCTTCTTGCTGCTTGCTACGAAAGTAATTCCAGAAGTGTGCTGGCATCGAACCTGATCGCAACTGCATCTACCTGGGTTTGAATATCTCTCTCTGTCCACAACCCTCCTTCCCCTTTCTAACCCACCGATATTCAGGAACCCCCCTCCCCCCACAAACACTACCTCCCCCCATCGCAAGACTGCCTCCCCAAACCCCAGTCCTGGCAATTTCCCACCCGCCAAACGAACTAAACCCGATCCGTCCACTTGTCATCAACGTTTTCACGAGCTTGTACCATAAAATTGGGTCTGGTTTTCTGGGTTGCGCATGAGCGGCAGGGTTGAGCTTTTCCTACCTGGTGATTTTCTAAAAAAAAAGAAAAATGGGTCTTTGGGGTTTTGTGGGGGGTATGTGCAGTATCAAGATGTCCACGGCTGATTTTGGTTATCGCCAGAATTCTCCCTTGAGCATCAAAGACAGGTTGAATTACTTGGGAATTCTTCCACAGCTCCAACTCTCTATATCCTTGTGTCTCCCCGCATCCACATACCTCAGCTTGGGAATAGGTTCCAACCAACGATATGGAAACCACACCCATCTACCACGAAACCGCCTTCTACCCCCTGAGGCTTCTTCGACGTAGGTCTCATCCGTCTACTGTACCTCCACCTGGCTATATCACTGATTTCGGTTCTGCAAAATAGAGCCCGCGAATCCGATAGCGAACCCTGATGCTGCATTGACGACTGAGGAATTTTCTTCAGTCAATGTTGCTGTTGAAGGGACGCCTCGGAACTTTTCCGGGATCGCTGTTCATATGGAATCTACTCTCAATATCTTCACAGCTAGGGAGGGGAAAGAGACTGAGGAAGATAAATAGAAGGCGAAAGGCAAGGACACAGAGGAAGAAGGAGAGCAAGAGCCACCGTACAAGGAGCTTGATACGGCGACGATCAAGCGGATTGAGGGTATGGAGATGGGGTTCATAAATGAGGGCAAACATCATTCTGTCTCGTTCTCGTGTGACTGGGAATTGGTGATGAGAGCGATTGCGCCGCATGTGCAATACCTGCCGTATGTGCTGCAGGAGGCGATCTATCCAACAGTCGGGATTCCATTTGCTAGGAAGGCGGTTGGAGGTCTCTCGTGAGGAAGGTAGGGTGGAGTATTTAAAGAAATTATGGGTTTCGTGTTCCTTCTGTGTGAGACTCGATATATTCAGTTGGCTATACAGGAATGCTTCACACGTAATTTGTATGTCGATACTGGTATCTGGAAAACTTCTGGTCTAGATAAGAATAAAAGGTAATGGGAATTAAGGAATGTGTGTTCTCGGTAGCGAGGGTTAGATAGTTGGAGGCTTCCAAATGGAGAAACTGAAATCTCACTACAACCATCCGAATACTCATCGATCCGAATAGAGACGAACGGAAAAGACCGTTTTGTGGAAGATAATCCGCAAATCATCAAGAGGATTGATTTTGCGCATGTCAGATATAAGTGCTTATGTGAGCCGTATAAGTGTGATTAGTCAGCCAAGATTGCCTACCTTGCCTTACCACCGGTTCTTCCGTATGGAACACAAGGCTATTGCTCGTGAATGACTAAGTTTAGGGGTTGGAGCGGTGAGAAACGATAATTGTTTGGTCGGACCGCTGAGCTGGCTGTGCATCAGTGCAACGGGTTATAGTGCATGAGGCCATGTTTGGGCAGAGCTGCTTGCAGAGACCTCGAGTATATATACTTGGACTGTGTGCTCCTTCCGCGTTGCCAGAATATTTGTACTCTTTCGCATCGTACCATAATGAAACGGCCAATACGCAGGAATCGCAATGTCTTCCGCTTCAAGGATCTGCCGAAGGAGCTCCGCAATCGTATATATGCGAATGCGATTGATCGGACGAACCCCTGCGAATTCCCGGTATCCCATAGATTCAGCTCAAGACTACCCCTCGTAGACCGGCAAGTCAATCGCGAGGCCTCCACTATATTGTACGCCATTCCAAATTTAGCTTTCCGGATTGACAGCTTCGAAGCCCTGACGAATCTTCCTCTGAAGCTGAAGAAAGCGGAGGCAACGCCCCTTTATAAAATATGCAGGCTTGACTTTTTTCTCATGAGGTGGAATTCGCTTGAAGGAAAGGAAGGCTACAATCCTACGGATCTTAAATACGCGAGATTCAAGAAAGCTCTTTCTTTGGTAGCTGAACAGCTGAATACTATGCCCAAGCTCGAGGAGCTTCAGATTGGGTGTTTTGGCACTTTGCCCATCACTGGGACGGAACATAAGTTGGGGACGGATGATCTCATGGATTGCTTCAAGATGCTTGGAGGTAGCGAGCATTTGACCATAAAGATGACCTGGACAAGAGCTATGCATGACAGCTCGCGGATTTGATCAGACAGGCTAGAGAAGCAGAGAAACGGCAATATGTGAAGGGCACACAGACCGAGGAGGCCAAGACCGGATGGAGAGTAACCCTATGTGGTTCGAAACGGTGTGCTGGGACACAGTGAACGATCTTATCACACGTTGAAGTTACAGCTCAATCCAGAGAGGGATGTTCCAGACGCCTATCGTCACTCATAGTAGAATAATGAATCTCTTGCTCAGTGGCCGGAGTCAAAAATTTCGAAGGCGAGACTCTTCGCACCTTGTCACCGAGTCCAGTTGCTGCAAGTACTGCCCATCTGACATTGTTGATGCCGAGTTTCTGTCCGTGCGGTTTAAAGGACCTCTCGCCACTGCATGCAATGATTTCGCCCAGAGCCTCAGGTCTATCATTATTCCCGGGCTGTATTTTGGCACGCATATCCTCAAATAGTTCACGAAGTTGATCTGAGGATCTTTGTCTGTTGTTCTCTGTTGGGATTCTTTTCCGTGGTCCGGGAAGTAGTATGCGATCGACTTTTGATAGAATGATCTGGTGTGAGATTGCATTCTCTCGAAGAAGACCGATCAGGTCCTCGTCCGACCGTTTAAGGCCATGGACAGCATCGATGAGTAAAAACGCCCGCTTCAACCTGTGCCTTATCAGTATTGAAAGAACTTAGTAGCCTATTACACACGCCTACTGTTTTCTTCCGACAAGGTACTTCATGATTTCCGGTCCCCATTCTTCTCGACTACCCTTGCCGTAGCCAGGCATATCTAAGACTGTCAGTTTCCCCGGTTTCCCAGGCCCATCTTCTCCACCCACGGCAAAGAAGTTCATGGTCCTGGTCCTCCCGGGCTTGCTGCTTGTATGACAGATGTTACGCCCCAACAGAGCGTTGAGCAGACTCGATTTGCCAACATTAGATCGGCCGAGAAAGGCTACCTCTGGCATCTCACTAACGTTCACTGTGCGAAACTTCCCTGTAGAGTAGAGAAGCATTGGAGAGAAGCGCAGGAAGAATTTCTGAGCAAGGCTCAGCTGGCTTTTTGTCGGGGCAGCAGTATCCCAGTGGTATGAAATGACAGCAGTTGAAAGTCCATTTGCCTTCGGGTGGTTTGTGGGGTGTCTGGGTTCCTTGGATGTCTCCGCGCCGCCATTTGAAGTGGTTTCAGGTTCGAGTATGGTTGGTGCATATCGCACTGAAGCTTTCCTAATGAGAGACGGTTTCAGGGCGAGACAGTTGGTGGGTGTTTTATAGACTGCAGACATAGAATTCAATTAGGGTCCGAAGGCCAGTTTGTCTGCATATTTTCTCCTATGTAAGTTGTAGGGGGGCTAGCGGAAGTCTTGGGCAGATATCCGCGCCCGCACCTCAACATCCACACCTTCCAACATAAACAGCATCAAAAATATATATACGCCTTTTCTCTAACCACTGTTGCCGCAACTGACTAAAATGACAAGCATCTCCAGGGACGATACAAAACCCTTTATGTCACGTTTGAGGCTAAACAATTGCCGGAGAACGAAGATGATTAGAAAAGGGTTAGAGGCAACAACAAATTGATTACCCAGGAATGAGTTTGAAAGGTCGATGAGAATCTGCTCAATCGGGTTTAAGATGGCTACAAAGGCACTACTTCCGTGGGCCCAGTGGATAGGAAAATGTGACCCATTCTGCTTGCTGGAACTGGGAAGACTTGGGGCAGAACAAGGTTATTACAGCTTTCATGAGGAGTAGTATCAAGTTCTCCGAGTGAGATTTGTCAACTTGCCAGGCCCTTCTGCTTGACCCTGCTTCGGTCACACTGGACAGCTATTATGTAAAGATAGCTTATTCTTGGACATTGCAAGAATATCGCTGGAAACTTTGGTGATAATCCAACTGCTAGTCTTCTAGACTTGATTCTCTTTTAGCGCATGGACCGCCTCCTTTTCCCGGTTCCCTTACTCCCCTCCGATCGTGCATCCGCCGACCGTTTGCGTTTGTAGAAGGAGTATTCCCCTTTATCTTCCACTGAGGAACTATCCGAGGCACCAGCACGGAAACTCTCTGACTCCGCGGTCTTACCTTCCGTTGATCCTTCTGGAAGTGGGTAATCTAAGTTCAGCTCTTTCCGCCCACCTATTGGCTTCCTTCTGGCTGCGAGCATGTGAAGACACCATAGTGTAAGGTTGATCGTTAAACCGTCATCGGAGTCCTTCGCCCAAGGTATCGACTTGTATTCAACATACATACGACTTTTCGTCCCTTCTGTCAGACTATTCGGATGATCTTTGTCTCCATAAAAGAGACGAAGAATTACCAATTCTTCTTGTGTTATGATATAACCATATGGGACGCTTGCACGACGACAGTAGGTGAAGACCTGGATGATTGGATCTCTGAACCTCTGATCATCCCAGCCCCACTTACTCTTGAACTTGGTACTTAACTTCGTATCTCCCGGAAGGACATTCAGATAGTGTCGTGCGTTATTGCATATGTTGGGTTGGTTGTTCTCACGGCAAGACAGAAGGATACCCGCCCAATCAGGCGTTAGTCTCTTCTCTTCAGGAATCCATGCTTGGCCGCCTGTGGCCATTGAGATCTGACATGGATAGTCGTTGACGTCGATCGTATCTTTGAAGTCGGGATGGCCTTGGGCTACTGCTAGAGCCGTGGACACGACCGGGTAATTCCACCGGCCCAAGAGCTGAGCGAGAGAATTTTCGTCGGAGACTTCTTTCAGATGGCGCGGGTACTCTAGGAAGTCTTCGAAACTCGGCATATTGCTTACTGGAAGGTCTAGAATGTCGTCGAACATAGGCTTTAGAACTTTCCACCCCATGCCTTCCCATTCCAAAGCATCGGCAAGCAAGTGACTATCGTGAGGACCACGTGTTGCTTTAGACTTCGACCCTGACCTCCCATCTTTTATGGACCACGTGCTGTCAACTTCTGGGTTTGGCCTTTGAAGATAACGAAGCAGTGGTGACGTTTCTTCTGCCATGGTTATGGGGTCTCAGAGTGAAAGAGGTCTGATAACTCAACTGGGATAATGAAGTTGACCGCATTATGGTCATATTTGAGCCAGGCTGTCTCCAGTAGTACAGTAATCGGTCATTAAGGGAAATGCAGGCTATCGTTTGTGGCAAGATAGGTAACGGAAAAGGTTGATCCGCGCCTTCTGTTAATGTGAATGGATGATTATTTAAAAAGGGTTGTGGTGATTGGGATAGGTAACAGAGAAACTCATAAACACTGCATGAACATCGCATTAACCCCCACCAAAGGAGGTCTGAAGCGCAGTTTGATTGGAGGTAAAGCTGCGGGGATTATTGCAGAAAGCCGCCAAGCGCATTCCAAGAAAATGCGAACGAGCTGGAGTGCTAAGGCATCACAATAAGTGCCCAAGGCATTCTTTTGCCTTCCTACGGTATGGCCCCAAGGCGAGCGAAACGACCGAAGCGACCGTTACAGAAAAAGCCGCCAGCAGCGGTTGAATCTAACGATCCTCTGCCTGATTGCGAGGGGCCGAAACTCGGTAAATTTCAATATTGCACTGCAGCCATCCAATTTGTTGGTCTCTTGAGTGCCGAGACGCCTGGGGTTGATGGGCATGTGTTTGAAGTGATTATCGAATCTAAGCATTATGCGCTCAAGATGGTAAGAGACACACCTATTGAAGCTTCTTTTGAAACACATAAGCTGATTTATAAATCTTCATCCGGTAGTTTACTTTCTTCGATCATCCAACTGAAGCCGATGGTTTAGCAGGAATTGAGGTAACGGACGAAACATACATTGCTCATAAGGATCCTTTTTATGCTGAATGCCGCGCATATGGTCGCATTGAGACAAAGAACCAGAACGGAAAAATCGCCGTATGCTGTCATGGCTTTCTGGCTGTCCCAGCAGAACAGGAAGAAGAGCTCGCTGCTGCACCTTTTGACATCGACAGTGATGATTGGAACCGACCAGAGGAGGAATACGAATGGCCGATTACAGCAAGGCAACCATTTCGCGCTATTGTTAAGGAGCTGGCTAGGAGTAAAAAACGACTCACCAGGGTCGCACAGATGAGAGAAGATCTTCTTGCGCTGCACGACATGGGAATATACGTTCAAGACATTAGGGAAGACAATTATATCAACGGAAAGCTGGTTGATTTCAGCCACTCCTGGACAGATCCGCATATGATGTTAGACCCAAGGATCCGCTCGCAAAGACTTATCGACAGTGACATTGAGGGGGACTTGCTCACGTTCGACCGGATGCTAGAAGAAGCTGGTATTCGTACCCGCCTGAAAGCCTTGCCCGGATCAAACGAAACCGGCAGGCTGCGCTCAAAGATCATGAAGCCGGACCGCTTTGGCTTCTGACACTGACATTTCCTAGACTTCATGAGACCCAGGACAGTATTGATCCGCCTCACGAAGACGAAGATGTATACATAAATCAGCTCAAGTATTCTCTTATGCCAAATACGAGATACGAAAGCCTTACCCTAATGTCTCCAACTAATCCAACTACTGTAGAGAAGCCTGCACATACCGATCATCCAGATGATCTTTGATCTGAAGCTGTTCTGCAGTTGACTTGTGATTATCAAAATATGTGTATATACATACTCGGCATTATCCTCACAGGTTGGGGCTTTGAATTTGATCTAGGCGTAGCTTCAGCCACTGTTGTGCGTACTCGTAGCATATTCGCAGCGACATCTGCCTGTGGCGGAGGTCGCTGCGTAGGACCTAATCAGCGAAAGCTAAGGTTTCTTCTTGTTGCAGGTAGGCACGCATGGCACGAAGGCACGCTATAGTCATCAAACAGAGGCAATCTTTTTGCGGTGGTTATTGTGAGAAATCCGATCCTGGCCAAGGTGACAAAAATCTGCCCCGGCCTCACCCCCCTTCCGGCGTAGGGTGAGCGCCGCTCTACGCTCGCGCGAGCTTGGGTGATCCTGGGTGATGCCTGGGTGGTGGCGCCCCTCAAGCGTGGGGGAGCTGCTGCCTAATGGCTATGCTTATCGGTTCGTGGACCCGTCGACACTGCCTACGCAGTAGGTTGGTGGGAGATGCACGCGCAGGCAAAAAGTCCGCAGCTAGCTTGCAAGGCGAGGCCATGTGAAAAAGCGGCGCTGAGGTCGACAAACAATTTATCAACGACGTCGCTCCGTTAACCTCCTCTCTTCTTGCACCCTTCAATATTCTTCCACTCCTGCTCTTCTGTCACCCTCCGTCTTGGACTTGCAACTCGACTGTCTCCTCTCCTCAACAACGTTCCTTTGATCCTGATCGGGCCCGCTAGACTTCTCACCTCTTGGCTCAAACTTGCCGTCCCCGGTCACCCTCCCTCGCATCTCGATTGATGTTAAGAGCACGCCAGAGGCTGCGACGATCGTTCCTTCGGCGCCGACCCTATATTCTCCCTGCTCGGCTACTTAGCTCGTGCCCTTGTGCAGGCCCTACTCCCTTCGATCCTCGAACCACGCCACCTTCCGCGGGTTTCCCCTTTCCTTAGCGCTCCTCGGATTTTCTCAGTCGGCCCACCCCACAAACCTGGAAACAGCCGTGCGACAACCCTGCCAGCTTGTATAGACTTCTCACCTGTCGGCCTATACTCGCTTTTCCGTTCACCCTTTCCCGTATCTCGATTGGTACCGAAAGACGCCAGAGGGTGCGAGACCGAGCCTTCGGTGCCAACCTACGCTCGTTCCCTGCTCGGTCACGTAGCCCCACGCTATGGCAGAGCGACCGTTTGCTGCGCCCTCCATAGAAGGCTGACGCTCCCGCGATATTTCGAGGGTGGGGATAGCAACCGGATGATTTCATCAGATTTAATTTGGTGCGGATCCAGGTATCAGCCTTTGCCAGTGAAGTAGGCGCCCTGGTCGCGGGGAGAATAGGGGACGATTGGATGATAAGCGAGCGGTTTCATAATTGAGCCACCGAGAGCTGCGCCAGTAAGCCTTTCAGACGCGAAGCTCGCTCTCCGCTACATATCGTGGAGAATACGATATAGCACATATATTATGGCAGTCTCGGCCTACAGGATCCGGCCGCTGCAGCTGACGTCTTGTACGCGATATGGAGGTCTTTATGGGGTGCGTTAGGAGGATATCTGCAGGTTTACTGCAGAGCGTTTGTTAGCTTTCACAGGGACATTCCCCGGGGTAAGAAATACTTTAGGATTTGACCCTTTCTTTCCAAAATCTTTTGCGGTTCCTGCCTTTCGAGATCATATTCCAAAAGGGCTCTTGCCAATCAATTCAATTAAGGTCCAGAATTTGTTCCCGTGTTGCCAATTCGTTTTACCAGAGTTTCCCCCTGCCTTTCGACTGGTTTTGCGGTTTCCATTTTTGATTGTACCAGATGTAGGAGGAGCGTCCCACTTTCCTTTGTTTACATACACTTTTTCCTCTCCAGGTCTTCTTCTTCTCTTTTGGTTTTTTTACCCAGCTATGGCATTCACAGAATGGGCTACGGCCCTCTCAAGCATTGTCATGGCGGCCTCATCTATAGGTGCAATATCAGTGAGTTATCTTTTTCTTCGCCCTGCTTCCCCTCACCCTCCCCCTCACCCTCCCCCCTGCCCCGCCGTGGCCGACGTGGACGCTATCCGACTTGAGTTGGAGGAGCTGAAGCAGAGGTTGACCGATCTGGAGGAGCTGAGGGAGCGGCTCGTAGGGGCCCTCCATTAGCCCCAGTCTGGGGTCACGACGTCGCGAGTTTCCTTTTTTTGTATATCGACAGCTGATGTGGTCATAATAGTCGCCTTCCTGGTATGGCGTAAAATGACCAGGGGCCCCCGAGGACGCTATCTAGCTGAGGGGGTCCCCTAGCATTGCTCGCTGCCTCATCGTGGCGCTAGGGTCCAGTAGCCTTTCGGGGTGAAGCCAAAAGCGAGCATCCCTCTCCTCCGTCCCTCCTACCGAAAGCAGAAGAGTTGGAAATCCTATGATGGACGAGGTTGGGTTGACGCTGGCTCTTCAATTTCAAGGCTTGGGATACTTGGGATGCATTTCACAAAGGGGATCGAGTGGTAGTGGAAGAAGTCTTTGTGGTAGTTGTCAGGCCATTGGCTGATGTGGCTGGGTCCAGAATAGAGTAAAAGCCTTCAGGTGGGAACAGACCATGACATCGTGTTTCAGTCATCCAAACGGGCGATTGTATTCACTGCATCTATAAGAGTCAACTATAGCAGCTATCATACATCTTGGAGATACTCCCATGTTCATAGTTGAACTGCAATCCTTTGGATATCCCATTTTGGTCTGAGTAAAGGTGACTTTGCCAGCTGGGATCCTCAACAGAGACTCCATTTCCCAGGTCATGCCAAGCCTCGACGACGGCCTCATCATCTTCGGCCACCACCGAATAGTCTGTTGGGCAGCGATCACATGATAGCTCAGTGTGTTGATCTTGCGTGGTCGCTGCATTGATAATAGCCTTTTGCAAAATCGCGGCAAAGGAGTTGCCTGGTCCCGTGCCAAGGCCAAAATGGTGGTGAGGGCAGAACATTATATAGTTGTCGTAATCCTTCTTTGCTGCGTCTCGGACGGGACCTGCATACAGGACGTATGTCACCAACAGTATGAATCTGGTGTTGACGACCTTCGGCTTTGCGGTGAATGTCTTGATGATAGGAGAGCCGACTGGACGGATCTCAAATTTTCGAAGAATGTTCGTTCGATAATCCTGGTGCTTTTCCTTCATTCGAGAGTACTTCAATGCCAGCTGTACGTGATGGAACGAAACTGCGTAGGAGTGTTGCGGATGCAGATGATCAAACATTTGGCCTGGTGTGCGGCATGAGTGGCTTCGGCGATACCATTTTGTCAAATTTGGGATGTCATCAGGTTCCACAGGGTGTAAGATATTGCACCTGATACAATGATAGTTATCCGGCAACAAGTTCCCTAGCTCGGTCAATGTATTGAATCGATCCTCCCGAACGATAGCTTTTGATTGAAAAGAGCACTTGCTGCGCAGCATGTACCACATAGCCTTGCAGGTATGAGAAAGTAGGATCTTTGCGGATAGAGGGAGTTCGTCGCATATACTGCAAAGAATGTCGATAGGGAGATCTAGAACAGCAGACGTCTGCTCTACCGCTGGCGTCACGAACAGTTTCAAAGGCCATGGCAATTTACCGTAGACCTGCAATGTCGAAGTGGTAAGCCAGTATAAGTTCATTGTTCCCTGTGGCAGCATGCGATGAAGGAAATTCTAGGGGTAGCAGACGCGAGAAAGGATACTAAGAATATGAATAGGCAATGCACATAGATAGGTGCCAGAGCTGATGTCTGTTTTCGCTCCAAGGCTAGAACCGTTTCAGGCAAGAGAGTGCGATGGAACTCGAGACGAAGGCTCAAATTTGTCCAGAGCAAGAAAGATAGAGAGGGCAGTTTCTAAGCTTGCAATGCAAAGCAAGTGTAAGACGAGGAAATCAAGGTTCTAACAGTGTGGGAACAGAGTACTCTGTGTCACGTGTGGAGAAAGCGTTCAATTTAGCTCCGCACCAGCCAGAAAATAATTGGGTCCCGTGGTGGCCAGATTCGCGTGTGGAATCCTCCCCGCCCCCTCTCTCAAACCTAACCTTTTCCGAAGACTACCTCGTAGGTGACCAACCTTACGGAACACTTGTCGGCCTATTACAACCGAAGCGAAGCAGATAAAGGGAGCCATCTCGTAGGCGCGATTAGGCGCAGGTTTAGATGCTCCAGGGGCCACCTCATTGCGCTGAAAGCATTTCTTTCCCGGTGTGCGGCGCTTCGGTTGTGTTAAGTTTGGCTTGCCTTAGTTCTCAGACGGTAGCCCCGCTAAGCCCCTAGCGGGTTAGCGCCCGCGGCTAAGCCCCTTCCAGTTAGCTCGGCTGACTACGTAGCCGGTGGGCTATATGACTAAGTTTATAACCCTTAATTACCGGCAGATATAACCTTATTTATATATACTCTTGCTGTCCTCGGCCCTATATACTCCCTGCTTATAGCCGTTGGCGATAGCTTTCTCCTATAGCTCTTCTGGTGGTACCTCTTATCGGTCTATAGTCGTATGAAGTAAACAAAGCGGTCGGGAATAAGTATAGTGGGAGGAGGTAAGAGTTATAACCTTCGTGCAAGGACTAAAGACGGATAAAGGGGGGGGTAGCGCTCCCCTTTATGCCCTATCTCGGCGGCTATCTCTGAGGCCTACTAGATTCAGGCTGTGCGAGAGTATACGCGCATCTCTATACTCGAACGTGGGGGTTTGGGTGTGTAGGAAGGTGATGGTAGAGTATATATCACGGAGCCTGGGTGATGTATCACCAGGGTCGGGTGCTGCATCACCCCTGCTCACCTGGCGCTCTCGCTAAAGCGGCAGGGCCCGGGCGAGCCTCCACCTGCCAAGAGTGAGCTTACATGTAAGAATTTGGGTGAACTAAGTGCGTACGGTAATGACGAGTCTAACCTAACTACGAAGACTTGAAAGCATATTATTTGATACTGTGGACGGAACTCATACAAGTATCATGTCATACAGCATATGTCTATTCTGTACTCCGTAGCTGGGCTTGATTGAAACAAGTACAGTATTGCATCGGCAAGCGCGTTGCGTTATTACAGTATTTGAAGGCGCGGGGGCTACGGATAGGACAAGCGAAAGATTTTTGCAACTACTTGAAGTTTCTTGTCATCGATATCCTCCACGTCCATCCGAAATGGCCCCTAACTCGTCCCATCTTCGTTCGCTTTACCGCTCCCTTCTGCGTGAACTACCACACCGTCCTCTCTCGATGCCATCGCCTTTACAACAACGTATTCGAACCACGTTCCGCACCACGCCCGAGGGTAGCCCTGCTCAGCAAGTGGAACTAGGTGAACAATACGTCCAGTACGCCAAGGCACAAAGGATGTACGCGACTTTGCTGGAGAGATACAACCCTGGAATGTCAATGGACGAGGAGGAGAGGGTGAGGTTGACAGCGCGAAGGGTGGGGATGGATTTGCCGGAGGAGTGGCAGCCCGGACAGAAGTCCTGAGAGCCAGGAGTCGTTGGTAACTGACTAAGAATTATCATCTGAGAGGAGAACAAACACAACTTCGTGCTATAGGTTTGATATCTAGCCACTACGTCCAGGAATATCCGATGATGGTTGGTAGTCATGGAGAGACTGCTGGTATAAGGGATCGAGCATTGCTTCCAGCGGAGTAGACGGGCCAAACCAGTCATAAGCATATCAAGGTCGTACCTAGTTCTACGAGAGCTATGATCTGTTCTTCACCCTATTTGAGAGTTCATGTCAACAGAGACCGTCGAGTGGTTCTAGCAGCCATATACCGCTACGGGTTACAATTGGTGTTGTCCCCAGAACATAGCGGGACCTTGGGGCTTATCTGAATATTATCTGCAGGTCTGGAACACATTCCATGGTACTTCAATGAGCCTAATCCTGTGAGACCCGTCCGTGACACATTCTTCGGGCTCATGGTACGATCCCGAATGTCCGTGGCTTTCGAACAGACCAATTCCTGCTCTAGCCAGTCAGTGAAGACACGCTGCCTTAGACTGCCTTGGGGGCGGGCCTTGGGTTCATTTCTCGCAGGCAGTATGCTTCAGTATGGTGGCCCACTTCCGGCTGGTAGCTATCATCGAATGGACTTTATATCTAGCCTCCCACCGATGCCTCGTCCAAATCTGCTCTCTGCGGCGGGCTTGATTCTGGGGTAGTTGCTCAATATCTTAGATATCCTGTAGACAAAAGATCTTGTAGATATATCCAGGCTTTAGATGGAGCCCTTGACAGATCACAAGCTTTTCCAGATATACGGGAGCTATCTTGAAGTATGACTTGGTGCGTCATGCTCAACTCAGCTTGAAGCAGCTCGTACGGAGTAGTTGATATTTTCTTTGTCTTATGCTCCGGTGTCAGCGTAAGCGTAAGCGTGATCGACATGGCTAGGGCTAATGGTTAGCGCACGGAGACAGTCTACAGACTACAGTACAGGGCAATGGAATTTCGGAGGCGCTGTTGGTGGCGGCATGTTATTCCTTGGAGTGACCCAAGGCCACATCGCTTTCGACTCATCAATTGATGCAGATACGGAACGTGCTTTGACTCGCACGCTGTATAAAGGTCGTCGATGCCCCTATGCCCCTCGACGACCGCCGAATCCCCCCACTGCTGTTATCTTGCGGGCTATCGTAGCACGATGGATCAACCTAGTAGGGGCCCAGATCCTCTGACCATGACTCCGCCCGTGTCGATGTTGGAGGTCGACGATGTACGTCTCGCTTTGCCTGCTTCGAAGGATTTAGCTGACCGTCTCAGCGCGTCTCGGTGGATAATGACGTTTCGTAAGTTGCCGCGCAAACGGCAAGGTCAAAGCTCGTCCCACTCGGTTGACAACAGTCGCAAGGCAATTCGATTCCTCCTCCCTCACATCCAGTATTAGGGAATATGAATATGAAAACGGAAGACGGTATCATGCCTATAAAGCCGGATCGTATCCGTTGCCCAACGATGAGGTGCGTGGTTTTCCGCCCCCAACTCTGGGCTGCATAACAAATGCGGCTCCGACTTTCTTCACACACTGCCTTGGAATATGGAGTGCTGTTGCGCTAATACTACGGGCAACACAGGCGGAGCTGGAGCGCATTGATATCAAGCATCATGTAATAATGCTGCTCATGGGAGGAAATCTCCACCTCGCACCCATCGTCGATCCAAAGACTATACTTGACATAGGAACGGGTACCGGAATATGGGCAATGGAGATGGCAGATCGGTTTCCAGAAGCAACAGTGATCGGGACTGATCTCTCGCCTGTTCAGCCAATGTGGTATGAGAATATCTTTCATGTGAGGTTTGGAAGGCAGCGGAAGGGCGTCAATGGCTGAAATCTTTAGGGTCCCTGATAATGTCCGGTTCGAGATTGACGATGTGGAGAGCAAGTGGGTCTGGCGTGAGAATTACTTCGATTACATACATTCACGGTTCATGATATCCTCCATCTCGAATTGGGAGCGCTTGATACGGAAAGCATACAAGTAACCGACAATCCTTTCGGATCGCTTAGGCGCTATGCTAACGTATCCTCCTCGACCAGACATATCAGACCTGGTGGTTACTTTGAACTACAAGAGCTCGACTGCCGCTTCACCTCCGACGACGGTAGTCTCTCGGAGGACAGCAATCTGGCATTATGGTCCAAGCTAATCTGCGATGCGTCCGAAATGTACAACAGGCCGATACCCTACTATCACGAGTACCGAGGATGGCTTGAGAAAGCTGGCTTTGTGGACATCCAGCAGATAATCTTCAAATCTCCCACCAACTCGTGGCCCAAGAACAAGCTCCTGAAAGAAGTCAGCAAGTTCCAATTGGTGGCTCATGTTGAAGGTCTGGAGGGTATAAGCCTAGGTCTGATGACTAGGGGGCTGCAATGGAAGGCAGAGGAAGTCAAAGTGTTGATGGCGAAGATAAGGCCAGAGCTAAGGGATCGCTCTGTTCACTCCTACCAAACCATGTAAGATGTCCTTGAACAGCTTAAAAGAGTCTTATGTCTAACCCACAGCAGCGCTGTGCTTGTTGGACGCAAACCGGAAAACCCACAGACACCCGACTACACTACGGCCGCGGCTTCCAGAGGCCACACTCCCTCGACACCGGGCTCGGTCAGAAGCCCAGGAGACACCATGAATTCTCCACCTAGTACAAGAGATATCGCAGAGGAAAGTGGCAGCCTGGTCCCACCAGGGTCGGAGGAGGAAGCTTTGGCGGATGGAGCCAACGCATTCACGCCGGTTGTTACGATTTCGCAGCCGCTTACAGACGAACAGAAGCAAAAGTCAACTGACTAGGCACGTATCATAAGGAGGGATCAAAGGTCTGGTTCGAGGGTTTGGCGCACGAGAGAAACGGTGACAGGTCAACGAGCAAAAAGACAGCGTGTCCGTCTGCCAATCGACTGCGCACTGATCAGCTGCATACTGGTAGTTTTACCCATTACAGATATGGCCGGTACATCACAAAGTTTGCGGAATTTGGATCCAACACGAGCGGGACTGCCCAATCTCTGGGAAAATCATGTCTCGCGCAGACGAGTCCAACGTATGGGAGATTGGAGGGAAAATGGGAAAAGGCGTACGTATCTCAATTTACGGAGTGCAAAGAAAGATGGGTATACGGAGGGCGGCCCACCCTAGGGCTTTTCAAAGACCAATCCATGTTTTCTTGGCTGCCAAAACAGACGAATTACGCCGGCCGCCCTAAAATGCGAGGCATGTCCCTCCCCTTTCCGTTAACGTTGGAACAAACCGAAAAAAGTGCCGGAGTGGTGGAAGGTTCGTTGTATATAAACTTCGGAACAAAAATACCCATTTCGTCTGTTGTCAATGAAATATTCTAGAGTCGATTGTGAAAACTCCCATCTGTTTCGTATCTCGGGATTGGTTCAGACGGCCAAACCCCGTATCCCCTCTCCCTCCACTACAATTCCCCTCCAACGTCTCCCCCTTCCCTTCCCTTCCCTTCCCTTCCCCTATCCATCCTCCGCGTCGTTCCCCTCCTACGCAACCCTTCCGTTCCCCTATCCATCCTCCGCGTCATTCCCCTCCTACGCGCACCCTCCCATCATTCCCCACTCACCCACATCCCATCATTCCCCATTCATCCGCTCCCTTCCTCCTCCTCCACCTCACAACCCCACCTCATAACCCCAGCCCATCATCCCACCTCACAACCCCAGTCCATCATCCCCAGTCCATCATCCCCACTCATCCGCTCTCCTCCCCCTCCTCCACCACCACCACCACCACCTGACAACCCCACCTCACAACCCCACTCCCATCCCCACACCCACCCACCCAATCCCCTCCTCTCAACCGCGCGTGCAATATCCAGGCCAATGGGTTGGTGGGTTAGCGTAGAGATGGTTTTTGAGGTGGATGGTGATGGTGTTGGTGATGGTGATGGTGGGTTGGTTGGGTTGGATGGATGGGCTGGATTGAGGGTGTTGGATGGAGGGTGCGGGAAGGGGGAGGGGGGTGGGTAAGGGAGGTATGGGAGGGAGGGGGATGTGTAAGGGGGATATTGGAGGGAGATGGAGAGATGGGAGGGGGGTGGCGGAGGGGCTGCTGAGGATGGTGGTCGGAACGTAGTGTTTTGTCATGGACTTCTGATGATAGGGGTTACTGGGCTCTAACGCAAGTCATGTTTGCAAAGGCGCTGATGAGGTTGGGAGAGGGTTTGGGGTCAAGGGGGGGAGAATGGAACGAAACGGGTAGGAAGCCAGTAGACAAACGGTGCGTTGACACTTGATATTCAGACGTATTAGTCAAGTCTATCAATTGGCAATTTCCACCATGATGACCTTGTCGCATGTTTACTCCACGTCAAAGCCCAGAGCCAGTGAATACGTCCGCCTTTCAAATACCATCCCAGATTGCAATACACTTCTTCCTAAACCTTGCTCAAGCGCCCCCTTCCCTCTTTGCATATTCGTCTTCCATCTTGTCCTCGTATTCCCGATCAGCATCCGTCACATCCTCGATTCTCCTCTCATTTCCCAGCCCTCCTCCCACCTGCTGAGTACCATTTGCAGAATACCTAGAGGTACTAGTAACAGCTGCCTGCCCAGCTTGCTGTGAGGTGGTACGGATGGTTGTGCCGGATGGGTTCGAAGAGGTAGATGTGGTGTAGGTATTGCCGGAACCGTCACTGGTGGAGGAGTAGGAGGATGCAGAGAAGGTGGAGTAAGATTGATTTGACATGATAATGGGTTTTTGATGATGTTGGTACCTGATATGCGGCGTAAGGTGGTATTGAGTTCGTAAAGCTTGCTTTGAGCCTTGGATATTGTTATTGAAGAGGTTCGAAAGGATGCACAGTTGTGAGGCGAATCTAAAGTACCAGCGGCTGAGGTAAGCATGACATCATAGGCGAAGATTTTCAATATGATAGGGCTTCACCCCGGACAGCAGTGACGCGTCGTGTTGAAGGAGGAATGTATCAGATCTAAAGCCCGGTCAAGGGCAAACCTCATCAAAGCTAACTTGTAGCTATGCCGACCGTCGTGAGATTGTATAGTTTGATCATCATGTAACAAGGCAAGGCCTGGAGGGATAGTTTTGCAAGGGGACAAACACACCTTATATATGCTCCAATACACAGATTGTATCAAGGTGATCGTAGATGCTGATTTGCCTAGAGTACAATGTTAGTAAGTTTGGTGCCGAGGCGTAGAAACAACTTCGTGAAATGTAGAAGTAGTTCAGTACGAACAGTTTCGTCTTCACTAGCGGTCAAGCCAGCTTGGACATATGCTTGTCATTTGGATGTATTGAGATCATCATTTAAGAGCCTTGATAGAGAACGAGATGCTAAGACGTACCATTCCGACAAGGCCACCTAGTACGGAGTCAAACCGCCATCTGAGTCTACCGCTGTTCTCCTTTTAGGACTGATATTGGTTAGCGGAGACAATTTACAGGTAATGGCGACTTGAAGAAGTACAATACTTGATCAGAAAAGCATGAATGGTATAATAAAAAGGTTGTCTACATCGGAAACCCGAATCAGACTCGTCATCTAAATGTTCATCATGAAATAATGGGGCGTCGTAAAGAAATGTTCGAATATTACTTTCGTCTGTTGATAATTAATCTTTAGAAACCATTCGAGGACCGAAAGGCATTGTGCCGCCGTGAGGAGCGATAAGTACATAGGTAAGCTTTCGGGGCTCTATGAGCTTGCCACGTCCGCCGAGTATTCATCCAGTACCGGATTTTGGTGGAAACTAATTCTCAGAACCTTGGAGCTCGACGGTACCTAACAGCGTCCATTCTTCGCTTATTCAGTCCTCATGGTGTGCTGAAATTCTACACGATGTACGGGCTTGTGTTCCAAGTTGGGGCGTGATCAAGCCTTTCGGGTGTGCGACCGGTGTCAAGCGGAACTCTGCTTATCAAGACATATCAGCCATGGACAAGGCCTAGATAAGGATCGAGCGATGCCATATCAAATGGGTGTTCAGTGGGCGAGGTTTTCTAGGCCTGCCGCGAAATGGCATATCCATTCATTGCGAATATCGGAGCCCAGTGCCGTTCATCTTTTCGAACCATCATATGTAAGCAACAAAATAAGATTGCATACACACCCTACTCAGCCCCCAATATCCAAGCGATTGATATGCCATTGGGCCAAATTATTCAGGGCCTACTCAGGATGTTCTGCAAACGATAACCCCATGTATTAGGGGCCGAAGTGTCATCCTTAATCGGGCAGCTCCAAGCGCCATTCACCAAGCCCTGTACCGTTGACCCCCGGTTTGGATAGTCTTGCGTTTTGCAGGATTCTGCAAGTAGACGAGTGGCTTCGTGGCTTGCATGGTAGGAGTAATCCAGCCTATATTGAAAACAGGGTTGCGTTACTAAATGTGCTGCCTCCTTCTATCATGCATCTCCAGTGAAAGATAATGTGGAGCTCAGTCTAAGCCATTTGGTGTCGTCAAAGACATTGAATGCCTCAGTCGGTAATTTCCAGCGTACAGTGTACGAGTGATCATCCGCGCTCTATTTTCGAACGGTTTGTCATAAGGTAGAGGGTGAGGGGGGAACAACGCACTTTGAGGTCGGAGAGCTAAAACCTGGATTCCTGTCAGTTCCGTTTCAAGGGCCTGGCTATTATGTTATTATGAGCGTTGATTCTCAATATCAGACTGACGTGTGCATAAAGTTTCATGCCCCTTGAGGTCAAAGACTCTAGTTTGCGGTTTGAACAAATCATCAGGAAATTCGGAAAGGCTGCAGGGGATGATAGCAGATCTTGCAGACTTACATATCTAGGGAGGATAGGTATCATAGAACATCGAGCAATTGGGCAGACACTTAATGGCGTCGAGCTGCATCTTGGGTGGTTGTGAGCTTGAGGTTTGGGATGTTGAAGCTTGGTTGAAAATTCCGGACCATACATAGAAAGTGTGCGCTAAATACGTTAGCGCTGTAATCCAGCACACGTGATCATGGATTTCGAACGCTTCCAATTTCCGGAATTCTCCAGCTGACTCCAAGTCACACCAACGGCAAACACATCAGCTGACAGTCTCAGGCTCATGTCCACCAAAAGGTATCCTTCGTGCGGGAATCACATTGCACAGTCACGTCGAGGCATAGTCTCCCTACTTCTGCAAAGATCAAATGATTGGGTCAGCTGAGTCAACGTGAGCAAGGCATCAAATTCACGATGAGCAACCCTCCTTTCGAATATCAAAGATTTTCTATGTAGATCTTGCCTCTAAGCTTCGAAATGTGATTGTAGATTTGATCTGATGATTCTCTCCGAGGGGAATATTGGGTAGTAGATGGCCATCCATCTTCTTGCCCAACATCTCGACATACTAGCCAATTAGTCTAGGTAGTATGATATCAGGCTGCCATGTCTTCTTCCCACTGCGGAAAAGATGCAAATAACTCCATAAAATGCTCGCTCGCTTGCTAGTGATGTGGTATCAATAACATAAGAAACTCCCGATAGGTATGCATGCGCTTAGTCACATAATTCAACAACCACCATCAGGCACGGGTTCGATAGACCCCGGTCTGCCTGGCCGAGTTCAAGAAACGGGAGATGATACCCCCGTCCGCCATCTTAGGCTTCTTCTTCGGGCTTTCTTCGAGGCCGTAGCTGAGCTGACGACCGCCTATCATAGGCTTCAAACGGTACAAGCTCTCACCGGGACTACTATAGTCTGCAATACTTGGGATGTAGGAATCAACGTAACTGGAGACGCTTGACGCAGGCGTACCAATCGAGGTTGCTGGAGGCGATGTGGAGGACGCCCGAGACGATGAATCGCATGTGTCTGCCGTGCCAGGGCGAACAAGGCTAGGGACAGCGTCAGCAGACGGAGGAGATATAGAGCGATTGCGAGAGTGGTGAGGGTGACGTATTGGCCGATTCGGCCGTTCTGGAAATGAGGAGAATCGCTCCAAGTCAGATATGTATGAGGTGGAGCTGTAGCCCGCTGGCGAGGCATAGACACCGACTGCGGGTGGCAGCGCAGGGAGGGAAACAGTAGAGGGAGCGGAAAGAGGTTGGGGTTTCGAGTAGTGAGGACGCTGTTGTAGAGTGTTCAAGTCCCGTTCTCCTAAGTGGGCGCGCCGTTTCGATTCGGCCTGTTCTTGGCGTCGTCGGAGAGGTGCAAGGAATGGTTCGAAGTGAGTGAAGAGGTCGTCGTTCGTGATTCGTAGGTCCCAGTCTAGGAGGAAGAGAAGTTGCTTTTCCATCAGGTTCACTTCAGTGACTGAGAAGCCGAATCCCTCATAGCCCTTGACGGACGAATAGCGGGCCCAGTGCTTGTTCTTTGGTGAAGAATCGTTGAGGTTCTTTGCGGCAAGAATAAGTGAGGCCAAAAAGATCCTATGAACAGTGCAACGCATGCCCTTGGCGACGGGAGGAAGTTTTTGCTGCAGGCGGGAGAGGTAGATAAGCGAGCTCATAAGGGTAGGAACTTGGACGTGAGATCGGTCCACTAGGGATTGAATGAAGGCCTCCAATGATGGTAGTGTCGGCTGCAGAGGCGAGCGGAGCTCACCATCCTGAGGCGGTGTTGATGGCGGCGTTAGAGGAAGGTTCTTGTTGGTTTGAGGGCGTCGTTGCTCGCAACGGATGACTGAAGTAGCTTTCTCTGCCAGGTAAGACACCATTGACGATGACACCGGTTGCATCACAAAGCAATCCAATGCTGCCTGGGCCTGAGGTGATCTAGAGCTTGCCATGTTTGTAGATGATCTAAAAGTAAAAAACTCGTAGGAAGTGCTCAGATATAATATGAATATAAATAAAGAGCAACCTTGACCTGAACAGTGACGTGGTGCACAGTAGTGACAATGGTGTCGAGGCTTATGGTGAACGTTGAATGAATTAACCTTTGTCAGATGTGTTCAAGGCTGATCCGGGGTAGCCAAATGTGATGATGGTACCAGGGGAGATTGCTACAATGGATTAAGGGCCTGGGACTGGGGGCGGGCTTGCCGACGACGGTTATGATTAAACCTTGCAAGAATCGTAGAACGTCGTTGATCGTAAAGTCGTCTATGCAACCACACACGATCGAATAGCAGAATGTTATGTCGGGGGCGGTGGAGAAAATGGAAACGTCGAACGGTAGGACCCTACCCGTTTCGGATAATTAAGAGTATTCTGAAAAATCCGGCCAGCGGAAGAAGCGAGGTTGAATTGGGGGTATCGGCGATGTTGAATAGGGTTACGGCAAAGTTCGTTGATGATTCCGCTAGGGGGTTGGATTGAGGTTGGTCAAAAGCCTCGGGCTATGCCTGGGGTTGGCAATTGGGGGCTCCGAGTCCTAAGCGGGATAGTTTGCAGGTTGGTGGACACTGAACACCTATCTGGCCGTTGGACTGGAGATGAGTCGAGTGGAGAGGCTTGCGGCTCAGTTGTTGAATGGCTTTGGAACAATAAGAACAACAAGCTCTTTGTGAATGTCGGACGGGATATCGCTTATTAACCTCAAACCAGTGAGGCGGAGACGTGAAGGACAATAGGGATTGTTGTAACGGTGAATATTAGTTGGTGTCAGTGTCGAACAACCGGGTGGAAAGGTATTCGGCTTGTTGTTTCACAGAGGAAGTGGGAGTGAACGATCTTTAAGACTCTGAGAAGATGGAGGAAGCAAGATGACCCTGGTGCACATGCCCCACTCTTGTGTCTGAAGGTTAAACGGTACACGGGGTTCGACTGGCTTGGAGTTCGAATATAGTATTCACGGGTACGGGAATACTGGTTGCAGATTCTGCCTCCCCCTTCCTGGCGGGTGGCAGCTGGAGGGAGACTGTGCGCCTGTTGTCTGTTGACCGACTTGGGGAGGAGGATATCGAACTCGCGTGATTGGCTACCGAGAACAGCCTAAACCTTCACTTAGCGCGCGCCCCAACGAGCATCCTGAGACAGCGAATAGAGAGCCATCTTGTCGTGTTTTCCATACCTGAGACTCAATACGGAATAAGGGGGTGCGCGTCCGTGATGACTCGAAATAAAGACGCGTTTCACCTTGTTCTTTTCACTCTCGGTCGGTCCAATGAGACGGATGAGATCACATCGGTTGGTCTTTTGAGGCTTCCAACTATAACGATGACACCTGACCAGGCGCAAGGGGGTGGTTCGTAGCTTGTTGGTTGATGAAACTGCAGAGAAGCCCAAAGGTGGTCCCGGATGATGGGAGGTGAAGAAGAGCCGCTTGACCGGACTGCGACCACGATTCAAGGCCACGTTGCCAAAGTTGAACAGAAGTCACGGGGGCATTGGAGTTTCCCGACTGGAGTGGAGAGGAGGGGATGACATGAGTTTATAACACTCGATCCCACTGTCTTAGTTAGGGAGGTAGGTACGGAGTAGATAGATATTGGCATGTGTAATGCGCAAGACCGAAGGGTAAGGTATGTACAAGTCGAGGAAGATGGTCCATGTGGTTGGTGGCTGCCGGACGAAGGCTCTCGGCCGTCAATACATATCCACATTCCCACATTCCCACATTTGCACATTATCCCACCGTGGGGTTGCGTTCAGCAGATGTCTTCTGGTCCAACGAGATGCGGAGGATGCTTGGGACACCTGGTGATCCCCCTTCTGGACCCTCCTTTCCGCCTTTGACTTTGTACCAGTCATTGCTGTTGATCATCCGGACCGTGCTCTACTACCTACCTTAAGGTACTAGTTCTAAGTACGTAGTAGGGACCTTATGTAGAGTAGAATATGTAGTAGGGTTCTCGCTTCCCGTTGCTTCTTCAGCCTCGGATTTCGGCGCTGGAGACAAGGAGGGTTGGGCCAGAAATAGGCCAAGGTTACTCCGTACTACCTGCACGCTGAAGAGCTTGCACGACGCACTCGACACCGATCGCATTTCTCTCTTTTGCCTTGTGCAAGATCGTCAAGTTGAGCAAAGTCGATTGGGTGCGGGAGAAGAGGCTGAGGCGAGGCGAGGCGAGGCTAGTCTGCCCCTCCGTCCCCGCAGCAGCCGAGGTTGGCCACTTGTCCAGTTGCCACTTTTGTACGGAGTACGGAATACGGTATCCACACGACAGAGATCTGGTGGATCAATCACTGACCGAAGTAGAATCACCAGCTCCCATCCAGGACAACTCTCCGGGCCAATCAATCCACCGGTCCCATCATGCCCTTCAGCTCCTACTACCTTAGTGACCTATTCCGCCACAAATAATCAATGCTCGGATTTTCCATGTGAAAACCTTCCCTGCTATTGTGGTACATCCAAGCCACATGTACGCGTGCTACTCTCTCTACTCACAGTACTACCTACTCGCACGTTGCAGCTGTGCTGAGGGATCAGTGTACGAGTACGGGCACGAGCGTCTAGATGATGAGCCACACTCTTTGGAAGCACTGGCCCACAAGGTCCACGAGATGAATGCTACACTACCCCGTACACTTCCGTAGGTAAAAGGTATGATGGATGGTAGGGTAGAGTGGGTAGGTAATCATCCTACATCTACCTCCGTACCATGATTGAAGAATTCTAGCGCTCTTGGTAGTGGAAGAGCATTGACCCGCATGACCCGATGATGGATTCCCAATGGAGTAGTCGGAAGAAGACTGTCGACTGATTCGGAATTCGGAAACGGAAGAGACATGCCATGCCACGGTTCGGCTGCATACCACTTGAGACTTGAGACTTGAGACTTGAGACTCCAGAGGCTGAACCGCGCCAACCGATCTGTTGGAAAGATTTGTAATTGCAGCGCTCTAAGCAGCACTTACTGCATAAGGTACCTTGCCGTGCTTACCTACTGCAATTGACGGTCAAAGGCTCGAATAAGCAAGGCAACAAGTCAACAACGGAGCTTTCTTCTCGGCAGAGGGAGCGGCTCCAAAGCGCCTACTTAACTGCCTCCGACTGTATCTAACTGTAATACTTTTTACAGGCTCGCCGGTGAAAAGGGGGCCGCCAAGGCATACCTACTACTGAAGGTAAAGTACCAACTCCGCCCAGTCATCTCCCATCACTTAACTGTAAGACTACCTTACGGGATAACGGAATCCCTAAAGTAAGCACCTTGTTGTTGTTACTTCCAGCACCCTAAAACATCTTAACCGTCAGAAGGCGCCCAAAGGTACCTTAGACTTTCCAAAACAGCGCTCGTTTCACTCGGTTCATGCTGTCAGCCTGAGGTACGGCTTCTCGCAGTGTCATCACCGACACGCCGCCATAAAGAAAGTGATCATTAAAAGATTGATAAAAGACAATGGCGGCCTTGGTGGGCGCTTTCTTCTAAATATGTCTTGATATACGCCTTACCAAAGTAAAAGAGTTGGTTCGATCTGCAAGGAAGCGTGCCTTTCACTCAAGTGCACTCAAGTAGTCCTTTGTCTTGTCTGCCGCTGTGTTTCTAATCCGTACGACCAAGGCGGTACATCGCGACCAACGGGCCAGATACGGCCCAAAGGTGCTTGCCTACGTCGTTGTGTCCACGTATCTCCACGTGCCGCTATAGGTCAAGCCGGCCCGTTCGAGTATGTAAGGTATCTTTACTCCCTTACAGCTATGAATGATGTAGGAGGAAAGCGTGAAACCGCTGTTCAGGACAAGGCACTATAACTACCGAGGTGCGAATGTTTATAAGAAAACCAAAAGGAGTGCTCTTGTCGGCGGACGTATGAATAGCCATAATTATAATTTCCTGTTCTTGTCAAGTCCATCTGCTAAGCCCATGCGAAAACCAAATGAATCTACAAGAGCCAAGGTTCCAGCGCAGTGCACTTGCATGAAGTATCAGTCATTACCTCGTTCTTCCTTCGAAGGACGTTGGCGTCAACCCGAGTTGGCGTGTTGATTGCATGGCTTGGGTGTGGTGTGACCCGTTTCAATTTGAAGAACCTTTTCTCATTCCCTGTAGGCCACTTGCGATGCCGACGGACATACATCGACAGACACTCATCTGCTGCTATTGTTCTTGTCAATCACTAGGGTTGCCGACTTGAGTGGTCCGTTGGCGCATGGACGCTCTCCTACCTCGTGTTTCTTTATCAACTGGCTCTCAGCAGTCTTCAGACTTTCGTCCACAGTCAATCACCCATTTCATCAAGTATGGCCCATTCCCCTACCGACTTGCATCCACATCCCGACCTGCATTTTCCTGATGCACGCCCCCCCCAGGCCATCTATTCCCAGACACCTTGTTAACAACACGCCTAGCCTCTAATGCAACATTGTACCACCGGCACTTTGGTCGAGCAAATCCCTTGACGCTTGGGCACATGATTATTTGTATCTCGAAAAGGGGCCAGCTTGTCCTCCTCATTTTGCAAATATTCATTTCACTTATCTACACCTTGCTTACTAGTGTTCCTTTCCTCGCCAGTTTCCCTGATCCGTCTATTAACTAGACCTCGAGACCTCCAGAGTTTATACAAATCGAGTGTTCCGCTGGGGCGTTGAAGAACTCTTCGAACATCACCTTTTCTTATTACATAAGCCAACGAATTGTTCGCGCCATGCACGATCATCTGCAATAGCTCATTGAACCTTCAACTATATCCGAATCTATCTCGTCTTGCAAAGGGAAATGCGAGACATCTCCAAGCGCCCGAATTGAGCTTAGTACTCGGAGCTTGTAGGAGCACGCGGCTGAAACCGGGTGGGTGAGGGTCCGGAGGTGGGGCCGAGGTCGCGGGGTTTCTCCAGGCGGAGCACTGGAGCTTTTTGACATCTGTCAGCGTCATGGCATAGATACTGCTGGCAGTAATATACCACCGACAGCAATGGAACCGGGCTCCTGTCACTACTCCAACTCATTCCAAAGTCCATCACATACCATAACACTCTACGCCCATCGCTGAAAGAACAAGTACTCCACCTTGTGAAATATCAGAAAATCTCCAATAGACTCCTTCCGCCTCGCCCACTGCTCGACACTTGCTAAGTCAGGATCAATACCATGGCTCATGCAAATGGCGACGCTCCGTCTCTACCCCAAGAGAAGATCAACACCGACATCGTCACCCTCACCCGCTTTCTCACCGAAGAGCAATCCAAGCACCGCGAAGCCACCGGAGATTTTACGTAAACCCTCTTCTTTCCCTTCAAACATTCCTCTTTCCCCTCCCTGCACAGTCCATTGCTAACCCTTCCACGACTTCAGCCTCCTCTGCCATGCCCTCCAATTCTCCTTTAAATCCATAGCCTACTACATCCGCCGCGCCACCCTCATCAACCTCACAGGCTTGGCTGGCTCCTCCAACACCACCGGCGATGAGCAAAAGAAACTCGACGTCATTGGTAATGATCTCTTTGTGGCCGCCATGCGTACGTCGGGGAAATGCCGACTATTGGTCAGCGAAGAAGAAGAAAACTGTATTGTTTTCGACGAGAATCCCGAGGCGAGGTATGCGGTGGTCTGCGATCCAATTGATGGAAGTAGCAATCTGGATGCCGGGGTGAGCGTCGGGACAATCTTTGGCATCTTCAAGCTCAAAGAGGGCAGCCAGGGCAAAGAGGAAGAACTGCTTATGCCAGGGAGTGAGCTGGTGGCTAGTGGATTCACCATGTACGGCGCCAGCGCCCAACTCGTTATCACCATGAGGGGCGGCTCCGTCAATGGCTTCACCATGGACAACGCCCTGGGCGAATTCATCCTTACGCACCCGAACATGCGGCTCCCCAAATCTCGCGCCATTTACAGCGTCAATGAGGGAAACAGCCTGTACTGGGAAGAACCGGTGAAGGAGTATTTCAACAGCTTGAAGTATCCCATTGAGAAGGACGGGAAACCGTATAGCGCTCGGTATATCGGAAGTATGGTGGCAGACGCCTACAGAACACTGTTGTACGGAGGCATCTTCGCCTATCCAGCAGACAAGAAGAGCCCCAAGGGGAAACTGAGAATTCTTTACGAATGTGCCCCCATGGCCATGGTCTTTGAGAATGGTATGTCCCATCACGCACTCGATCCTATCCTTCCCTCAATGGAACTTAAACCCGAAGCTGACTTCCTCCCCAGCCGGCGGCCAAGCCGTCAACAGCCGCATGGAACGAATGCTGACGATCGTACCGGAGCATATCCACGATCGATCTGGAATTTTCATGGGCAGCTATGACGAGGTGCAGAAGGTTATTGATATGCATAAGAGGCATCAGCATTGAATGTTTGGTGTTCTATATGTGTGTATTTATATTTGTATACATTGTCTGTTAGGTTTCTGGAGGCCAAAGTCTTGTCAGTGATTACAATCGGCAGTGCATCATCTACGACCATTCCCTCATAATCTAAACACCCTCCACCTCCGAATAAAACCCCCTTCGCTCCCCCAAACCTCCTTAGTCCACGTTCGCGTCCACATCCCACCC